>Ga0214168_1000245_pt1 | contig 22262 bp, 23 predicted proteins | sample LakMenepilimnion_FD_153002 | JGI IMG/M metagenome (GOLD analysis project Ga0214168, IMG submission 153002) | Freshwater microbial communities from Lake Mendota, WI - Practice 29OCT2010 epilimnion v4 | ecosystem: Environmental > Aquatic > Freshwater > Lake > Epilimnion/Euphotic zone | place: Lake...
GATGCGGCGGCGATCGAGGTGGCGGGGTGTTGCGGATCGGCGACGAGGATTTCGCGGATCATGCGCAGCAGGTGGCGAGTGCCCTTTTCTGGCGGGATGAAGAGGATTGGTTCTTCCGCAAAGATCAGCAGGCCGACCTTGTCGCCATTGTTGAGTGCGCTGAAGCCGATGGTCGCGGCCGCTTCGGCGGCGATCTCGCGTTTGCTCATGGATTCGCTGCCGTAGACCGTCGAGCCCGAGACATCGACCGCGAGGATCACGCTGAGCTCGCGCTCTTCGCGAAATTTCCGCACGAAGGGTTGGTTCATGCGGGCGGTGACATTCCAGTCGATGAAGCGAACTTCATCGCCGTGCTGGTACTCGCGGAAGTCGTCGAAATCGAGTCCTTGGCCGCGGAATGACGAAAGGTATTCGCCGGAAAACGACTCGCGCACGAGCCGCCGCGCCTTGAGTTCCAGACGGCGCACGCGCGCCATCATTTCCTCGATCTGTTGCTCGGTCAGCATGGTGATCAGGGCACCGGCACCTTGGACATGATGCGTTCGATGATCGAGTCGGCACTGACCTCTTCGGCCTCGGCCTCGTAGCTGAGAAGGATGCGGTGGCGAAGCACATCGGCAGCCATGTCTTTTACATCCTGCGGTGTGACGAAGCCGCGTCCGTTCATGAAGGCGAGGGCGCGGGCGGTGAGGGCGAGGTTGATCGTTCCGCGTGGTGAAGCACCGGCGCGGACGAGGTTTTTGAGACCTGCGTCGACGAGTGAGGGGAAGCGTGTCGTGTGGATGATTTGCACGATGTACTTGCGGATCGCCGGGTCGATGTGGATGTGGTTGACCGTGTCGCGTGCGGCGGCGATTTGTGCGGGCGTGGCGACGGGTTGGGTTTCGTAGGGCTTGGTCGAGGTCGCCATGCGTTCGAGGATCGCGAGTTCCTCGTCCTTGGTTGGATAGCCGACGGTGACCTTGAGCAGGAAGCGATCGAGTTGCGCTTCGGGGAGTTGGTAGGTTCCTTCCTGGTCGATCGGGTTTTGGGTGGCGAGTACGAGAAATGGCTCGGGCAGCGGGTAGGATTTGTCGCCGAGGGTGACTTGTCGTTCCTGCATCGCTTCGAGCAGGGCGGATTGCACTTTGGCCGGAGCGCGGTTGATTTCATCCGCGAGGATAAGGTTGTTGAAGATCGGGCCGAGCTTCGGTTCGAACTTCGTGATTTGCGGGTGATAGACCATCGTGCCGACGAGGTCGGCGGGCAGGAGGTCGGGTGTGAATTGGAAGCGCGAGAAACTTGTCGAGAGAGAGCCGGAGAGCGCTTTCACCGCGAGGGTTTTGGCCAAGCCGGGGACACCTTCGAGCAGGATGTGGCCGTTGCAGAGGAGGCCGATCAGGAGGCGGTCGACAAGCTGGCTTTGGCCGACGAGGACCTGTGCCATTTCATCGCGGACCGACTGGATCCACGGGCTGGTTTCCTGAATTTGTTTTTGTAGATCTTCTGGATTCATGAGTGATGGTGCCATGAGTGTGCCATGCCGGGTGCTTCCCGCAACCTGCAAAGCGATGGGATGGGAAAACTTTGCGCAAAAAACTTGGTTTGCGCGTGTTGCTGCTGCCCGAGCTCAAGGTGCGATTGAAGCCACACGAGCGAGGATATCCTCGACGGCAGCCAGTCGGCCAATGCCTTCGTAGCCGCAGGCGAGTTCTCCCTCAGCGGGATCGATGAATTGGCATCCGTCCTGTTTCAATTGCGCGACATTGCGTTGGGTCGCCGGGTGCTGCCACATTTTGCCGTTCATCGCGGGAGCGATCAGCACCGGAGTGCTGCGCGGCAGGGCGAGGTAAACCGAGGTGAGCGGATCGGGCGCGAGTCCGTTGGCGAGGTGGCCGAGCAGGTTGGCCGATGCGGGTGCGAGCAGGAGGAGGTTGGCCTTGTCGGCGAGCTCGATGTGGCCGGGTTTCCAGGAATTTTTTTCGTCCTCGAGAGTGACGAGCACTGGCTGACGCGTGAGGGTTTGGAGCGTGAGAGGAGTGATGAACTCCGTGGCGGAGCGGGTCATGACCGCATGGACCGTGTGGCCTTGCTTGACGAGCTGCGAGGCGAGGTCGGCCGCCTTGTAGGCTGCGATCGAGCCGGAAATGCCGAGTACGATGTTCACGAAGTCAGTTTAGCGTGCGTGAAGGGCGATGCAATGAATATGCGGTGAGGTCATTCTCTGCCCTAACGCGGCAGCATGATTTCCTCCTCCTTGAGGCCGGTGAGCCTTGAAAGTTGGGTGATCATTCTGCGGAGTGTGATGAAAAGAAAGATGAGCATGGGCAGTCCGATCACCGCGAAGCCCCAGCCGGTGAGTTTGGCCACCTGGCCGTTGTAGAGCACGCGGGCGTTGGGGGCGCTGGGGTCGAGGTCGCCCAGAAAGTGAACGGCTAGGCCGAAGTTCAGCAGTGCGCTGATGAAGAATGAAGCGGCAAAGAGCAGGGTCGCTTGGAAAATGATTTTTACGTAGTCCGGTCGGGCGTTGTGAGCATCGATTTCCTTTTCGATGCGAGCGATATCAAACATCGTGTCGCTGTAGAGAAATGTCCGAATGAGCGGAGTGGATGTGAAGTGCGATCCGATCACCGCGATTCCGAGAATGAGGGGGATGGAGGCTTCCTTGAGCCCGAAGAGCACATCGCCGTTTGGCTTGATGGTACCGTCTTCGTTCCAGAGGAAAATGGTGAGTCCGCCGGTGAGCAGAACGGAAAAGAGCCCGAGCGCGGAAAAGAAATTGGCTTTACGGGTTTTGATGAAGTGGCGGATGCCGTAGGCAATTGGAAACGCTAGGGCAACCATGAGCGCCTTAACCGGACCAATGTGCCAGGGTTGGACGGCCTTGCCTATGGCGCGCTGGAACTCCGGGTCTTTGCTCAAGTAGCTCAGGGCAAGCACTGGAATCAGCACGTTCACCAGAACATTGGCCAGCGGATGTTCCTGATGATTTTTGTCGGCGGCCATGAGTCAAACCTTGGCGGTACGATTTCAAAAAACAAGGCGGTCCCGACTTGGGGCCGCCTTGCGGGTGAGCTTGGTTCAAACCGTTCCGAAGATCGTGCGCCCGGTGGAGCGTAGATCGTCGCATGCGGTTTTCATGCGATCGCAAAGACCAGCCTCGGCCTTCTTGAGATAGGAGCGCGGGTCGTAATTTTTCTTGTCGCCGACTTCGCCGTCGATCTTGAGCACGCCTTCGATGTTTTGGCAGATGTGGGTGACGATCGGGCGCGTGAACGCGTATTGCGTGTCGGTGTCGATGTTCATCTTCACCACACCATAGTCGAGGGTTTCGCGGATTTCCGAAAGTTCGGAGCCGGATCCACCGTGAAAAACGAGATCCATTTCGGCGCCTTTTCCGTGTTTGTCCATGACTGCTTTCTGGCCATCGCGCAGGATGGTGGGCTTGAGTTTTACCGCACCGGGTTTGTATGCTCCGTGGACATTGCCGAAAGTCGCGGCGAAGAGGAAGCGACCGATTGGTTGCAGTGCCTCGTAGACGGCGACCATGTCTTCGGGGGTGGTGTAAAGTTTTTCAGCAGGGACGCCCGAGGTGTCGTGGCCGTCCTCTTCGCCACCGACCACGCCGGCTTCGACTTCAAGGATGATGTCGAGTTCGGCGCATTCCTTGAGGAGTTTTTTCGAGAGATCGAGGTTTTCGGCGAGCGGCAACTCGGAGGCGTCGAGCATGTGGCTTTGGAAAAGCGGACCTTTGCCGGCGGCGATCCGTTTTTTGGATGCCTCAAGCAGTGGGCGAAGGAAGGGATCGACCTTCTTCGGGTGGCAGTGGTCGGTGTGCAGGGCGACGAGCACGTTATACTTTTCGGCGAGCAGGTGGGCGGCCTCGGCGAGGACGATGGCACCGTAGGCGGCATCCTTCACGGCGGTGCCGGAGGCAAATTCACCACCACCGGTGGAAATCTGGATGATGCCGTCGGATTTGGCTTCGGCGAACGCGCGAAGAGCGCCGTTGATAGTTGTGATCGATGTGACATTGATCGCGGGGTAGGCATAGCCACCTTTTTGGGCGGCATCCAGCATGGCACGGTATTGGGCAGGTGTGGCGATAGGCATGACGGCGTCTCCGTAAACGACCCGCAGGCTTTGAACAAGCGGGAATCGCGCGAAAAACACCAAAAATTTCGAAATTCTTCCAAACCGTTTCGCTTGCCAGCGCGGTCGGTTGACGATCTTAATGATTCCCGTGAGGAATCAATTGCCCATCGTGTGCAAGCCGACCCGCTGGTTCGTTTCGCGGGTCTTGCTCATACTTTTGATGCTGGTGGTGTTCGCTGTTTTGTTTTTCATCGACGGATCCAAGGGTTATCGCGAGAAAAATATGGTTTTTTTCCTTCATCGGAATTTCCAAATTGCCAACGAGCAGTTTGCCGCGATGAAGGCGGACGGGGGGCTGACTCCGGAGTCATGGAGGGAGCATGCCGCGAATCAATCGGTGAAGTTTCCCGATGACCGTTCCACATTGCCTGCAAATCTGAAGTTGCCGATGCCATGGCCGGCAGTTCTGCATGATTACGACAGAATGCTGCCGATGCAGTGGAACAAGCTGTGGCTCGACTATTCCGGCAAGGAGGGGCTGAGTTCAAATCCGCCCGAACAACCGTATGATGCCGGAAAAATCCACGAGCAATGGGTGGTGTTCTGGATCTGCGTTGGGCTTTGCTTGATAGCAATTTTCATTTTCCTGCGCACCATGTCCCGCAGGATTGAGGGCTACGAGGACGGTGTGAGATCGCAGCAGGGTAAGAAGGTTTCCTACGCCGCGATGAAACGCCTCGATTTGCGCAAGTGGGCCAGCAAGGGATTGGCCTTCATTGATTACGAAGACGAGTCCGGCCATGGCAAGATGCGGCTCGACGGACTCACTTATGGCGGATTCGATCTTGCCAAGGACGAGCCTGCCGAGCGCCTGATGAAATTAATCCGCTCGAAATTTTCCGGTGAAATTGTTGACTACGCCGTCGCATCGGAGTCGACGGATTTGGCCGATAAGAAGCCCGAAAATTCCTAAGTCGGCCAAGTCAATTGCCGAAATCGACTTCAGTTTTCATTTTATGGGTTGCCAAGCCCGACCTCCAGACACTAAGCATCTCCAACTCCAACACCAACCATCCAAACCATGTCAGATAAAAGCATCGAAGACCGTGTAAAGGACATCATCGTCGACCAACTCGGCGTGAACGCCGATCAAGTCACCCCAGAGGCAAAATTCGTAGAAGACCTTGGAGCCGACTCGCTCGACACGGTTGAGCTGGTGATGGCCTTCGAAGAGGAATTCGATATCGAAGTGCCGGACGAGGAAGCCGAGAAGCTTCAGGCCGTTGCTGATGTCATCAGTTACATCAACAGCCAACAGGGCTGATCCACCGCTTCCAACTATTTTTCCAAGGGCGGGCTCCTTCGCGGTGCTCGCCCTTGTTGTTTTCGTTGAAAATAATCCAAGTAAGCCGATCATCCCCGTGCCATGCATTCGCAGGACGACATTCAATACGCGCTGGAGACTACCAAAGTTCTTCGTGAACCGGATCACCGGATCATGACCTTTGGTGAGACGCGTTTTGAGTTTCAACTGATCAGCGAGTTGATGGATCGCGTGGGCGAGGTGCGGATCCGCACTGGCGAGGTTGAGGCCCAGCGGCCGCGTATTTTGAAGCCCGAGGCTCTGCGCGAGATACAGCTCGAGGGGTTTGATTCCACCGCGCGCGAGAGGTTTGACGAGATGGTGGAGAAGTTCCGTTCGCAGGGAAGGGATTTGGCGTTTTTGCAGTATGGATTTCATTTTCGCCGCAGCGCGGTGCACGAGGAAATCGTGAGCGACCACATCGATGCCGTTCGTGAGCGCGTGATGGAGGACATCCGGCTCACAGGCAATCCGTCGCGGGCGGTGATCGAGGGAGTGGATGACGCGTGGGAGGTGTCGATTCTCAAATTTTCGTTTGAAATGATCCAGCGCTCGCACGAGATCAACGCATTCGATTTCAAGCGACGTGGATTGATCTGAAAACAGCGACCATGACAGTTGGGACCGTATCCAAGGCTAGTGCGGCAGTGCTCGTGACGAGCCTCGTTGCTTTCAGCGGGGCGCTGGCTTACCATGCCTTGGTCAAGCCGCTGGGTGGATTGTTTGAAAAGGTGGTTCCCGTCAAAGAGCGGATCGCCGCCGAGCGTTCAACCGAAGCGCTGGCGTCGAAGGTGGCTGCGAAAGATGTGCCGGTGGTTGACCCTGGCGAGCAGTTTTATGATGCGGCGCAGAGCCTGATATCTGAAGGCAAGCATGTTGAAGCCCGAGAGAAACTGGGCATGATCATTGCCAACCATCCCACGTCCTCCCGGGCGTGGTCGGCGAGAAAGCTTGTGGGAGAAATGAATCTGGACGAGTTGTTTTCGGTCGGGCGGCTTGAGGGTAAGGTTTTTCATTACATGCAGCGGGGCGAGTCATACGAGCAGGCCGCCGAAAAATGCCGGAGCAACTTGGATTGTCTTTTGTACCTCAATCCCACGATGGATTTACGGCGCAACCGCAACAAGGAGGGAGAAAGGCTGCTGGTCCAGCCATTGGATTTTCATTTTGTTTTGGAGATCGAGAGAAAGGTGATTTCGGCATGGAATAGTGGGCGATATGTCTGCGAGTTCGCAGTTTTGCAACTGGTCGACAGGGTAGCGCGTCAGCGCGGCGGATATTTCGTCGATTCCAAAGTAGCGGGATCGTCCGATCAGAGGCCGAGTATCGGCACGGCAGAATACAGGATGGCGGCCAAGGCCATCTGGCTCGCGCGGCCGGCATTCAAGATTCAGGGATGGGATGGCGTGGGAGATCCGCCGGAGGGTGCGGTATTGCTTGGGATTGCCGACATGGAAGAACTTTTTCTGCTGACCCGTCCGGGCAACGAGATGGAAATCCGCTGATCTTTGATGCTGGCATCTCCTGTCTTGCATCGGCGCCATCGAGTCGCGAAACTCCGCCCATGCAGCTCCTCGACTTCGAAAAGCCGGCAGCGGAACTTGAGCGCGAACTGGAAAAGCTTCGAGCCAAGTCGGCCTCACAGGACATCGATCTCTCGGCTGAGATTTCCACGATGGAATCGAAGCTCGCGGATACGCGCGCGAAGATTTATGAAAATCTGACTCCATGGCAGCGCGTACAGATTGCGCGTCACACATCGCGTCCCTTCATGTTGGATTATGTCGCGCACGCATTCACGGATTTCTGCGAACTTCATGGTGATCGTCACATTGGCGATGACGCGTCGATGCCGGGAGGATTCGCGAGACTTGGGGATCGGCGTGTGGTGGTGATCGGTCATCAGAAAGGTCGAGACACCAAGGAAAACCTCAAGCGCAACTTTGGCAGCGCGCATCCCGAGGGGTATCGCAAGGCGCTGCGCCTGATGAAGCTGGCCGAGAAATTCGGTCTGCCGGTGATTACGCTGATCGACACACCGGGAGCATTTCCGGGCATTGGAGCCGAGGAACGCAACATTGCCGAGGCCATCGCTTTCAACCTCAGGGAAATGATGCTGCTCAAGGTGCCGATCGTGGCAGTGGTGCTCGGTGAAGGCGGATCCGGCGGCGCTCTGGGAATTGGCGTCGCAGATCGCGTCATCATGCTCGAGAATGCGTATTATTCGGTGATCAGCCCCGAGGGATGTGCCGCGATTTTGTGGAAGCACCGCAAGCATGCCCCCGAGGCGGCCGATGCGATGAAACTTGTGGCGCCGGATCTCAAGAAACTTGATCTTATCGACGATGTGGTGCCCGAGCCGACTGGCGGCGCGCATCATGATCATCAGGCCACTGCCGCCGCGTTTCGCGAGGTGGTTTCGCGGCACTTGGACGAGTTGGAAAAGATGAGCATCTCAAAACTTCTCGATGCTCGCTATAGCAAGTTCCGCAACTTTGGCGAGTGGGAGAGCGGGTCCTGAGCCGTCAGTTGAACGGTATCAGCGGTGATTTGTCGCTTGTAAGTTCTTCGAGCAGAGATGCGATGCACTTCGAGTGGCCTGGCAGGACGAGATCAGGCCTGATGTCCGCTAGTGGCTGGAGCACGAAGCGGCGTCCGTGCAGGCGCGGGTGCGGAAGGATGAGATTTGGAGTGTTACACCGTTCCTCGCCAAGATAGAGGATATCGACATCGATCACGCGCGGGGCGTTGCGTTGCGGGTTGGCTTTGCGGCCCATGGATTTTTCGATTTCCCGCGTGAGTTCCAAAAGTTTTTCAGCACTATCATCGAAGCTGAATTCGACCACCGTGTTGAGGAAGTTAGGCGAGTCGGGCGGGCAATGAAGCGGCTCGGTCTGGTAAATGGGGGCTTTGAGAAACGGCTCGTTTTTGAGGGCGATTTCACCAATCAGGCGGATTGCCTCATTGAGATTGGCCATGCGGTCGCCGAGATTCGACCCGAGTGCGATGCCGGCGCGGGGCATGGTCAGTCGGTGAGGTTTTCCATCTTGGTGATGCCGTAGGCCTTGGCGATGCGGGCCTCGGCTTCAGCGGCTTTGGTGGCGGGGATCACGACTGGCCTGTTGGCACCGAAGAGTTCGATCACATGAAACTCGGGTGTTTTTTCCGGATGCAGGAGATCGTAGGCATGCTTGAGATCGGTGACTTCGACGCCGTTGATTTTATCGACTGCGAAGCCTGTGAAATCGCCGAGTTGGCTGGTGATCGGATCGCTCTCGATGCGGGTAAGGATCACCACATCGCGATATTTTTGGAAGAGCCCCTTGGGCATGTAGTCCGTGTAGAGTCGACGGACGGTGACATCGTCAAATTTTGCCGAGGCGAAAAGGTTTGTATCGAGCGGTTGAAAGACGAGTCCGCCAAACACGATGTATCTTGGTTTTTTTTCATACTCGACCGAATACATGCGTGATGCGGGCACCGGCTTGAGAAAAATTTCCACATCGTTCCACGCGCCTTCTCGCAGGAAGCGGACCGTGACCTTGTCGCCGGCGAATTTGCGCTCGGAGATTTCGTTAAGGTTCACCGTTTCGGAACCTATCTTGACCATGCCCGCACTGTCGACCTTGTGGCCATCGAGTTCGGTGACCACATCGCCCGGTCGGAGTAAGCCGTCGCTGGCGCTTGCGGCGATGACGCGTGTGACGAGCACGCCGATGCCGTCATCCGGCAGGCCTAGTGCTTCTCGCATGGCGGGGTTGTGAAGCGGAAATTCCGTAAAGCCTAGGTCGACATACTGGTCGTATTTCCCGTCTTCGATGTCCTTGAGAAAGCGTTTGATGACCGGAGTGGGGATGATGTAGCCGGTGTTGTCGGCTTGGCGCAGGCCCTGAAAGGCAACGCCGATGACTTTGTCTTCTTGGATCACGGGTCCGCCGGAGTTGCCTGGATTGATGGCGGCGTCGATCTGGATTGCGAGGTGGGAATCGGCGCGGGTGTGCGAGTAAGCTTGGAAATCGATGCGCGAGACCACGCCGCGAGTGACCGAGATGCGGTCGCCACCGATCGGGTAACCGATTACGCGGACTTCCGATTCGAGGCTCGGGACATCACCGAATGCAAATGTGGGAAATGATTCGAAGTCCTTGAAGTCTTCGACAGAAAGCAGGGCGAGGTCGCAGTCGTGGGCAATGTGTTCGACCTTGGCCGGGTATTTCACCGGGCTGCCGTGAACGGTGATGAGCACGCGGCGGGCGTTTGAAACCACATGTGCGTTGGTGAGGATGCGGTTTTTTCCGATGACGAAACCGGTGCCGATGCCGCCGCCAAATCGGCCGGAGTTCCATGGGGTTTGGTAGTCGGGCACCTGGGTGGCAACCTCGATGCGCAGGACCGAGCGATAGACATCGGAGGGTGCGGCAAAAACGGCGTTTGTCAGCAGGGCGAAAATTGCGAGGGGGATCAATCGCATGGGAGTGCCGAAGGATAGGGCGAGCCTTGATTGTGGCAAAGGAAATTTGGTTTTGTCGGGGTCTTCGGAATCGGGGCTTGTGGGGATGAGGGGGGTGGCGATAAATCCGCGGTATGGAGCATCATGTTTATTTTTGGCTCAAGGATGGGCGGCAAAATGCGGCGCATCGTGCGGAATTTGAAAAAGCGCTGGCCGGTCTTTTTGAAATGGATCTCGTGGCCGGTGGCCGCTGGGCCGTGCCTGCCAAGGTGGAGATCAGGCCGGTGGTCGACCAGTCGTGGGACTATGCCTTGAGCATGCAGTTTGCCTCGCTTGAGCATCACAATGAGTATCAGACGCATCCGTCGCACAAGGCATTCATCGAGGCTTACCGCGAGTGGTGGGCCAAGGTTCTGGTGACGGATCTGGCCTGAGGTGAGTGCCGAATTTTATCGGCTGGCAAAGCGGCGATCGTGTGGAATGCTGGGTGTGCCGACCGTGTCCGATCTTTTTTCCACGCCCGTCGCGACCGCCCGCAAGGGTGATGCGCCAGAACCGCTTGCTTCGCGCATGCGGCCGCGGTCATTGGACGAGGTGGCGGGGCAGCTTCATATTTTGGGCGAGGGGAAATTGCTGCGGCGCGCGATCGAGTCGGATCGTTTCACATCGCTGATTTTTTACGGTCCGCCCGGCACGGGAAAAACTTCGTTGGCGGGGGTAATTGCGCGGACGACTGGTTCCCGATTTGAGTCACTCAATGGTGTGGATTCGAATGTGGCAGAGATCCGCGCGAGGATTGATCAGGCCCGCACTTGGCGTGAGCTGAGGGGCGAGACGACGATTCTGTTCATTGATGAGATTCATCGTTTCAACAAAGCTCAGCAGGATGTGCTCTTGCCGCACATTGAGCGAGGGGTGGTGAGGTTCATTGGTGCGACGACGCACAACCCGTATTTCCATGTCAATTCGCCGCTGGTTTCGCGTTCGCAGGTTTTTCAACTCGAGCCGGTGCCGGTGGATGATGTCGTGCGATTGTTGCAGAGGGCCTTGGCAGATGAGGATCGTGGATTTGGTGGACAGTTGGTTGAGGCAAGTGCTGAGGCCTTGGATCACCTTGCGGAGAAATCCGATGGCGATGCGCGCAAGGCTCTGACCGCGCTTGAGTTGGCGGTGATGACCACGCCGGCGGATGAGGATGGCGTGATTCGGATCACGCTTGGGGTTGCTGAAGAATCCATCCAGCGCAAGGCGGTGGTTTACGATGCGGATGGCGATGCGCATTACGACACGGCTTCGGCATTCATCAAATCGATTCGCGGTTCGGACCCTGATGCCGCGCTTTATTGGCTCGCCAAGATGTTGCATGCCGGTGAGGACCCGAGATTCATTTCGCGGAGATTGGTGATTGCCGCGTCGGAGGACATCGGGCTTGCGGATTCGAATGCCTTGCGGGTCGCCTTGGATGCGCACCATGCTTTGGAATTTGTCGGATTGCCCGAGGGGCGGATTCCGTTGGCGCATGCCACCGTCTATTTGGCGACGGCGCCGAAATCGAACACCGCTTATGCGGCGCTGGGCAAGGCGATGGCCGACATTGAGCAAGGCCGTACTTTGGCGGTGCCGCCGCATTTGCGCACTGCGACGCGCAAGAAACTTGCGGCGGCCTCGGGTGAGGAAAAACTGCAATATTTTTACTCCCACGATTTCGAGGGCGCCTATGTGCCTCAGTCGTATTTGCCGGAAGGCCGCGTTTATTACGAGGCTGGTGACCAAGGCATGGAAAAACGCATCAGCGAGCGGCTCGATTACTGGCGCGCCTTAGCGAAGTCCGAGAATGGCGGCGGCGGTCACGAAGTAGATCAGCATGCCGGAGATATCGACGGTTGAGGCCAGTGATGGCGATGAAACAACTGCTGGGTCGAGTTTGATCGCGCGGGCACCGAGTGGCAGGAGGGCACCGAGGACGGTGGCGGAGAGTACCTGCAGCGTGATGGCGGCTGCCACGGCGAATGCGAGATGGGGAAAGTCGAAATGCGCTTGGGTGTGAGTTTGCAGATGGGGAAGGATGAGCGTGATGAATGCGGCGATCGCAACGCCGAGTGAGAGACCGAGGAAAAGCCCAGTACGCACTTCCTTCCATGCGATGCGCAAGGCATTGCCGGGGTTGATTTCTCCGAGGGCCATCGCGCGGATCACCATGGTGGCGGCCTGACCTCCGGAATTTCCGCCTGCGGCGACGACCATCGGCAGGAAAAGTGAAAGCACCGAGGCTTGCTCGAGCAGATGGCTAAAGCGGTACATCACATAGCCGGTGACAATCGAGACAAACGCGAGGCCGATGAGCCAGATCACGCGGCGGCGAAAGTGGAGGCCGACGCTGGTGTTGAGATAGGAAACCTCCGATTGCTCACCACCGATCGCGGCGAGTTTTTCGATGTCCTCAGTGGATTCCTCTTGGAGAATTTCGAGTGCGTCGTCGTAGGTCAGCACGCCGAGAAGGTGGTGAAATTCATCGACTACCGGCAGCACGATCAAGTCGTATTTCGAGAGCGTGCGCGCGGCCTCTTCCTGGTCGGCGGATGCCAACACAAACTCATCGGCCGGCTCCATGATGTCATGGACTGGTGTGTCCCAGGTGCTGAATGCGAGATCGCGCAAGCGCACTTTTCCGGCGAGGCGGCCTTGTTCATCGACGACGAAAATACGTGCGAGCGTTTCCGCATCATCGCGGTCGCGGCGCAGCACGGTGATCGCTTGCTTGACCGTCATGTCGGCGGTGATGCGGCCGATGCTGGTGGTCATGCGTCCGCCGGCGGTGTCCTCCTCGTACTTCAGCAAGCTGCGGGTGAGTTCCTTGTCGCGCGGGCCGAGCAGGCTGAAGAAGCGGACCTGTGCTTCCTCGCTCACAACTTGGAAAACATCCACGCGGTCGTCGTCGGAGAGGTTGCCGAGCAGCACCCGGAGTTGAGCAGGCTTGAAGTGGTTGAGCGCCTCTTCGATCAGCGGGTAGGGCAGCTCGGCGATGACATCGGTGGCCATTTCTGGGCCGATCGTCTTGAGCAAGAGGTCGCGTTTTTCGTCATCGAGGTTTTCGTAGACGGCCGCAAGGTCGGCATAGTGAGCCTCCTCGGCAGCTGCCAATAGGGCGGATGCGTCCGAGGCGTCGAGCGCGCGCATCAGCTCATCGAGCGTATGGTTGTCGATTTCCTCGGGCACGCCCGAAGGGTGGGGTTTCCCATGCAATGGGGCAAGGAAAAGGAGCGGCTCAGCGGGCGCTCAGGGCAGCTTCCATGCCTTGCGCAGTTTTGCGTACTCCGGTTCGGGCAATAGGATGTAGATCGGGTTGCGTGAGGGGTCGATGTTGGCAATGAGTTGGCGGAGTTTTGTCTCATCCATGGTCGTGCATCCGGCGGTCGGTTTCGCGCCCTCCGCGCGCCAGATGTGGAAAAAGATCGATGAGCCGTCGCCGGGTATCGTTTGGGGCTTGGAGTTGTGGCCTATGTAGAGTTTCAGCGCATGGGCCGGGTCCTTTTGTTTCATCTGTTGTTTTTTCTCCCACGCGGATGATGGCGGGCGATCGAGCACGAGGTGTTGATTGTAATGTGGCGAACTTGGGTCCTCGACCCACAGGTCGCATGGGGTGATCTTGCGATAGGGTAGCAGCGGGTGTTTGCGAATTGATGGGTCATATCCCCATGCGCCGCCGATGCGGAAAGCGCCGGCGGGCGAACGCATGTCACCTTCTTTTTTGATCGACGCATTCTTTGGCAAGGGGTGTAGTCCACGACCCCAGATGAGCCCGTTTTTTCCAAGGCGGGCCTTCCATGTTGCGCCTTGCGGTTGCCATTGGTTGTTGGATTTTTCAAACAGCTGGAGGGTCGCATGGGACGAGTCCCACGATTCGGCGCGACCGAGCAGGCATTGGGTGGAATTTGCCGGCAGTTCGAAGGCCGAGGCATGGTACCCGGCCAGCGACATGGCGATGATCATGAAAAGAATAGGCGCTCGAGGGCGGGATTTCGGGTGGAATTGCATCATGGGAGGTTCAACCATGCACATTTGACGAGTGCATGGCCCGAGATTCGAGGGGAATTTTGCCTGCGGAGAACTTTTTCTTTGTGATGCCTAGGTCCCGCAGGTAGAACGCGCGTGTAGAATCATGGCGGATTTATTGACTTATCGGCAATCGGGCGTTGATACGCGTAGGGCGGCGGCGCTGGTGGGCGACATCCGATCGCAAGTGGCAAGAACACAGCAAGCGCGCAAATTGTGGGGGGCATTCGGATTGTTTGCCGCCTGTTACGATTTGAGCGACTACAAGGAGCCAGTGATGGTGACCGGTTGCGATGGCGTTGGCACCAAGCTGGAATTGCTCTTGGAGAACGATCTTCTCGAAATCGCCGGTAAGGATCTGGTGGCGATGAGTGTGAATGACATTCTCACGACCGGTGGGGATCCGCTGTTGTTTTTGGATTACATCGGCATCGCGGCATTGGACGAGGCAAAGATCAATCGTCTGATCACTGGCATGTGCGATTACCTTGAGGCCTGCGGCTGCATTCTCGCTGGTGGTGAGACTGCGGAAATGCCGGGTATCGTGCCTGCGGATGTGATCGAGCTTTCCGGGTTCTGTATTGGTTGCGCTGAGAAGCCGGACCTGATCGACCCGACCACAGTGGCAGTGGGCGATTGTCTAGTTGGTTATGCCTCCGACAGCATCCATGCCAATGGCTGGTCCTTGGTGCGGCGCGTGCTCAAGGAATTTCCGGGTGAGGTTTCCAAAGACGAACTTCACGCATGGCTGCAGCCGACGAGGTTGTATCACGATGTGGTGGCGGGTCTCAAAAACGGCGGCGTGAGACCGAAGGCGATGGCGCACATCACCGGCGGCGGCCTTCCTGAAAACCTCGAGCGTTTGTTCCGCGGCATGGGTGCGGATCTGGAGATCCCGAAATGGAATCTGCCGGGCATCGAAAAACTTTACCGTCATGTGGATGCCGAAGACCGCTTCCACACCTTCAACATGGGCATCGGCTGGGTGGCGATCGTCGCGGAATCGGATGTCGATGCCGCGCTTGCTGCCGGACCGGGTGGTGTTTTGATTGGCCGCATGGTTCCCGAGGAGGGAGTGCGGGTACGCGTGAAAGGCGAATGATCATCGCAGACACACCATCATGAGCGATTTCCTCAAACACGAATGCGGGATCGCGGCGGTGCGGCTTCGCAAACCGCTGGCCTATTATCACGACCGATACGGCTCGACCCTTTGGGGGTTGAACAAGTTGTTTCTTCTGATGGAGAAACAACACAACCGTGGTCAGGACGGCACGGGCATCGGTTGTGTGAAGCTCGATATGCCGAAAGGCGAGGCCTACTCGTTCCGCAGGCGCGGCATCGAAAAGGACGCGCTGGCCGAAATTTTCCGCAAGGAGATCAAGCAGTTCCACAAACTCGCCCGTAAAAAACAACTCGACCCGGCCGACCCCAAGAGCGTCAAGAAGCGCTTTGATTTCGGCGGTGAAATTCTCATCGGCCACTTGCGTTACGGCACTTCCGGCGAGTTTGATGAAGGTTCCTGTCATCCCTACCTGCGTCGCAGCAACTGGCCGACGCGGACGCTGATGGTCATGGGCAACTTCAACATGACCAATGCCTCGGAGCTGAATCAGGTCCTGATCGACCGAGGTCAGCATCCGATTTTCGGCACCGACACGCAGACGGTGTTGGAGGAGATTGGCTACCATCTCGACGAGGCGCACACCGATCTTTACCGTGAGTTGCGCGATGCCGGTGTTGCTGGTGCTGAGATGCCTGATCGGATTTCTGCGGCGCTCGATGTGCCGCGATTGGTGGCGGAGGCTGCCGGTGCGTGGGATGGTGGCTATGCCATCTGCGGGGTGATCGGCAATGGTGATATGTTTGTGATGCGCGACCCGGGTGGGATTCGTCCCTGCCACATGCTGGTGACCGATGAGGTCATCGCCTTTGCGTCCGAGCGTGTGCCGCTGATGACCGTGTTTGAGGCGGACGCCGATCAAGTTAAAGCGGTGGATCCCGGTTCGATCATTACGATCAAGTCCGATGGCAGTTTTTCCGATACCGCGATGATGCCGCCGCAGCGCTTCACGCCTTGCTCGTTTGAGAAAATTTATTTTTCCCGCGGCAATGACCCTCTCATTTATCGTGAGCGCAAGGCGATGGGCGCGGCGCTCGTGCCGCAGATCATTGATGCGATTGGCGGTCAGTACGAAAAGACCGTGTTTTCCTTCATCCCGAACACTGCCGAGACCGCTTATTATGGTCTGATGGACGGCTTGCGGTTTCATCGTCGCAAGCAGGTGCGCGAGGAGATTCTTAAGGCCGCCGCCGATGGCACGCTGTCGCCGGATGTGGTGGATGAGCTGATTTTGCGCAACTGGCCGCGCGGCGAAAAGATCGCGCACAAGGACATCAAGCTGCGGACATTCATTTCGCAGGAAAAGGGACGCGACACGCTGGTTTCGCATGTTTACGACATCACATACGGCATTGTGAATCCCGGCGACTACCTTGTCGCGTTGGATGACTCAGTAGTACGCGGTACGACCCTCAAAAAATCGATTCTCAAAATTCTCGCCCGCACCAAGCCTGCGAAGATTGTCGTGTGCTCGACTGCGCCGCAGATCCGCTATCCCGATTGCTACGGCATCGACATGTCGGAGCTTGGCAAGTTCATCGCGTTCCAAGCGGCGGTTGCGCTGCATCGTCGGGCAGGGCGCCAGTCTTTGCTCGACCGCATTTACCGCGACTGTCTTGAAGAGCTCAAGAAACCCGTCGCGCAGCAGGTCAACCGCGTCAAGCCGGTGTACGATGCCTTTAGCGACTCGCAGATTTCGGAAGAAATCAGCCGCATGGTTTATCCGGAAGACATTGATTGGAACGGCGAACTTCAGGTGATTTTCCAGACCATTCAGAATCTGCATGACTCGATCCAAGGCGAGTGCGGCGACTGGTATTTCACCGGTGATTACCCGACACCCGGCGGATACGGCATGGTCAACCGCGCGTATGTGCGTTGGTACGAAGGCCTCGGTGGCCGGAGTTACGATCTACCGCTGTGATTGGGCGAGGAAATCACGAACAGCGATTGAGCGCGAGTTCGTGGAGCTGTGCGAGTGACGTCTCAGAGATTTGGCTGGGGTCCGGGTACTCGAAAGTTTCGCCTTCGTAGTTGCGCAGCGTGACGCGTCCGGGTGTGTGGTCGATCAGGTAGTTTGGGTTGATCGGGATTTTTCCGCCGCCGCCGGGTCCATCGATGACGAATTGCGGCACCGCGTAGCCGGTCGTGTGGCCTCTCAGGCCTTCGATTATCGCGACACCATCGGCCACCGGAGTACGCAGGTGTGAGGATCCGTTGATGAGATCGCACTGATAGAGGTAATAGGGGCGCACCCGGCACATCAGCAGCTTGTGGACGAGGGTTTTTTGCACTTCGATGGAATCATTCACGCCGCGCAGAAGCACGCTTTGATTGCCGAGTGGGATGCCCGCATCGGCGAGGCGGCCGAGCGCGTCGCGGACTTCCGAAGTGAGTTCGCGCGGGTGGTTGGTGTGGATGGAAATGAAAAGTGGGTGATGCTTTTTGAGCATCTCGCAAAGTGCGGGTGTGATGCGTTGCGGAAGGAAGATCGGGATGCGCGAGCCGATGCGGAGAAATTGCAGGTGGGGGATCGAGCGCAGCCGGGTGAGCAGCTTGTCGAGTCGATCGTCGGAAAACAGAAGGGGATCACCGCCGGAAAGAAGCACATCGCGAATCTCGGTGTGTTCCTGAAGGTATTTGAATGCTGGCTCCCACTGGGTTTCGAGTTGCTGCTCGCCAACGCCGGAAACCACGCGCGAGCGAGTGCAGTAGCGGCAGTAGGAAGCGCAGCGATCGGTCACGAGAAACAGCACGCGATCGGGATAGCGATGCACGAGGCCCGGCACCGGCATGTGCGAATCCTCGCCGCAGGGGTCGGCCAATTCCTCGGGAGCATTCCAGCCTTCCTCGATGCGTGGGATCACCTGACGGCGGATCGGGCAATCGGGATTGTCGCGGTCGATGAGGTTGAAAAAGTGCGGGGTGATCGACATCGCGAGTTTGTTTCCCGCGAGCAGAACGCCGGCGCGTTCTTCCTGGGTGAGATTGAGATGGCTCTCGAGTTCGGTCAGGGAGTCCACGCGATTGCGCAGCTGCCACTTCGCGTCATTCCAATCGGCCATCGCTTCCTCGGGCCAATAGCCGGGCGCGTGAGAGACGAATGATGGCTCAAGGTCGTGATGAGTCATGGGGGGCTTGGGGAAAGAGTTTCCGTCAGACGCGGGAAATCTCAAATGGAAATTAGCGTGAATTGACGCAGCGTTTGATCAATTCCGTTAGATAAATGGCAGTTTGGGCAAGGGTCGATTCGGCGGGCATCCGGTCATCAGGTTCATCGCTGGCGAGGGGAGAGCGTGTGGCAATGCGTGCGGCGGGCAGTCCCATTTCGAAAAGTAAGCTGGCGAGGTCCTTGTCGTCATCGAGGCAGGTGGGGTCTGGTTCAACGGCGGTCGCGAGGTCGTGCAGGGGTAAATTGGCGAGCAGCGCGGCATCGCGTGAGGTCGCCTGAAGTGCGGCTTGGGCCCCCATCGCTTCGATGCAGAGAACCGCTTTAGGCGAACCGTTTTCCGAGATCAGATTTTTCAACAGTGCCGCAGTCTCCACGCGTGGGGATTCCGAATGATTAAAATGCGGCAGGAATGCAAAGTGGATGTTGGAATTTACTTCGCTGCCAGCGAGTGCGCGGGCGGCGGCGATGCTTGCGACAAGCCCGGTGGCGTTGGCCTCGATGCCGTTGGATCCGGCTCTGCTGTCGTAGGTGCTGATGATCCAAACAGCGGACTTGTCAGGATCTTTGCCGGGGAGTTTTGCCACAAGGATCGGCCACTTAAGGGGGCCTTGTTTTTTTTCGATCACATAGCCCGTGTTCGACGGTCCAAGCAGGCCTTCGATCCATGCGGCGCTGCGGGTGAGATTTTTTGACGGACCTTCGCCTGAGGGGTGGCGTTCACCGATCAACGTGGTGATTTTCCGTAAATCATCGCCGACTTCCTTGGCGGAGATCGAGCGTGAGAACTGGTTTCTTGGGCGTTGTTCTTCGCTGGCTTCGGAGGTGACGCGGTGGTGGATGGCGAGGCCTGCGGAGACGATCAGCCACAGCGGCGCCAGCACAAGAATGAGCATAAGCCACTTTGGGCGGCCTGATTGCGTGCTCATGGATTGCGTGGTTCGTTGGGGGTCTCGGTTTCGTCTGGGGAATCGGACTCGACTTCGATTTCGCGTCGCATCTTTTGCGAGATGAAGGGGCGGACCATGCCGTAGATCAGGTAGAGGCTGAAAAGCACGACCGGCATCACATAGCGGAATTGCACGGTGAAAAATATGACGAGCACCGCGATGACGATTGCCCCGAGGGTGCCGCGGGTTTTCCAATCGACTTTTTTGAAGCTCGGGTAGCGGATGTCGCTGATCATCAGCAGCGAGAGCCCAAGCATGGCTCCGGCGAGGACGTACTTCCACATCCTGAGCTCGTGGTCGTTCTGATGGAGGTCGATGAGAAGAAAGGTGAGCGAGGCGATAAATCCGGCGGCCATCGGGATCGGTAGTCCGCGAAAGTCGTTTGAGTCGTCGGATTTTTTTGGCATTGCTGCGAGGCAATTGAATTTCGCAAGGCGCATGGCTCCGCAAATGAGATAGATGAGCGCGATCGCCCATCCGGCGTTGCCGAGCGGGAAGAGCACCGCGCGCGAGAGCAGCATGGCGGGGGCCATGCCGAAGGAGATTATGTCGGCGAGCGAGTCGAACTCGCGTCCGAATGGAGAGTCCTGACCACCGAGGCGCGCGAGCCGGCCATCGAGCAGGTCGAAGAGGCAGGAGCCAAAGATCAGCATGATCGCGTACTCGTAGTAGCGGTGTGAAATTTCGTAGTACTCCTTGGCCGAGAGTGGTGTGACGCCGGTGACTTTCTGAACCTCGATGAGGCCCTTAAAAATCATGAGCACCGCGAAGAATCCGCAAGCGAGATTGCAGGCGGTCATGAGGTTGGGCAGGAAGTAAATCCTGGGTTCGTCGGGCTCGTTTTGCCGGGTCATGCGCCGGAATCTTTCACCGGAACGGGCGGATGAACAATGGAAAAGCGATGGGTTGCCGAGTGCGCGGGTGCTGGTATGGTGGCGGTGTGCGAGCGGATGAATTGAATGTGGATTCGGCGATGGGTGACCTCATGCAGGCCTTGCCTGGGGCCAAGCGCGCGCTTTTTGCCCGCTATCATCTGGGCGGTTGCCAGAGCTGCGCGTTTTCCGACAAGGAAACGCTGGCTGAGCTTTGCGCCCGATCGGAGTTGGACGCGGGGGAGGTCCTTGCCCATTTGCTCGATAGTCACCGGCATGATCTTTCGATGCTGATCGAGCCGGTCGAAGCGCAAGCGAAACTGGACGGTTTCCGTCTTATCGATGTGCGCACGCGGGAGGAGCATGAGGCGGTGAGGATCGAGGCTTCGGAATTTCTCACCCAAGAGCTGCAGCAAGCGGTTTTTGCTGGGGATCCAGCGGCGAAGATTCTTTTGTACGATCACAGCGGCCGACATGTGCTCGATCAGGTCGCATGGTTCCGCGGGCATGGGCTGCGTGAAACCTATGGGCTGCGTGGAGGCATTGACGCCTGGAGCCGTAAAATAGACCCCAAGATCCCGCGCTATCGGTTGGAAATGGACGAAGGCGAATGAGCCTCGCGTGTTGTTGGGATTTTTTGAGAATTCTGATTGATGATTGACGGCGGCGGGAGGTTCATCATTTTCGATGGCAGTGATTGCAAGACTTCGCGGCAAGGTGATTGAGGCATATCCGAACCGGTTGGTGGTGGATGTGCAGGGGGTGGGCTACGAGGTGTTGGTGCCGCTTTCCACCTTCGACCGCTTGCATGCGGTTGAGGGTCTGGAGGTGGATCTGCGCACGCATTTGCACATTCGGGAGTAGAGATCTCGGGGTGCGCATGATCAACGTAATAACGCGCACCATTGGTGAGCACCGCATTGACAAGATGCATTTCGACTTCTGGTGGCATGGCTGACTCAAGCGAAAAACCGCGCGCATCCGTACCTGGCTGCTCGTCTTCAAAGTTCCAAGCAGGCACATCAGTCTCAAAATCACGAGAGTTCGACTCAATGTACGAAGTGATCAACATCGATGAAGCCAACACCGGATTTGACTCGGTTCCCCGAACGAAAATTCCGTACTCAGTTTCGATTCCAGAAACCTTGACGATCGCCATCTACATCAACACTTTCAGGCAATGCGCCATTACAAGTACTGGCCAGTTGCGCTGCGTTCGATCGCTCGACCACCTGCAACTGAGCGATCGCCACCTTCGTTAACCAAAGTTCGGATGAAAATGATGCGTTCACCCTTCTTGCCGGAAATCTTTGCCCAATCGTCAGGATTGGTCGTATTGGGTAGATCTTCATGCTCGCGGAATTCTTGACGTATCGAATCAAACAGATCTTGCGCACACACACCGCGTTCGCCCCCAGCAATCACCCGCTTAATGGCCAATTTCTTCGAACGCCGCACAATGTTCTCAATCATCGCTCCAGACGCAAAATCACGGAAATACATGACTTCTTTGTCACCATTGGCGTACGTCACTTCAAGGAATCGATTGATTTCTTCAGAGCTGTACATAGTGCTCACTGCCTGAGAAATCATGTTCGAGATCGCCAATTCAATCGTTCCTTGGCTTGCAACTTCAGATTCCGCAATAGGAATTTCAGATGTCAAGTATCGAGCAAAAATTTGCGTAGCTGCTGCATCGGTTGGTCGCTCAATCTTGATCTTGACGTCAAGTCGCCCAGGACGCAAGATCGCAGGGTCGATCAGGTCTTCGCGATTAGTCGCACCAATGACGATCACATTTCGCAAACCTTCGACACCATCAATTTCTGCCAACAGTTGTGGCACGATCGTCGACTCCATGTCGGAAGAGATCCCAGTTCCGCGTGTTCGAAACATCGAATCCATTTCGTCGAAAAAGACGATGACCGGCCAACCCTCTTCGCTCTTTTCACGAGCCCGCTGGAAAACTAAACGTATTTGTCGTTCGGTTTCTCCGACGTACTTATTCAAAAGTTCAGGACCTTTGATATTGATGAAATAGCTGCGACCCTTTTCGTCTCCGGTTCGAGCCGCCACCTTTTTGGCCAAACTGTTGGCAACAGCTTTTGCAATCAGAGTCTTTCCACACCCCGGAGGTCCGTACAACAAGATTCCTTTTGGAGCCGGAAGCTGATGCTCGGCGAAAAGGTCGTGGTACAAGAATGGCAA
>Ga0214168_1000255_pt1 | contig 21953 bp, 17 predicted proteins | sample LakMenepilimnion_FD_153002 | JGI IMG/M metagenome (GOLD analysis project Ga0214168, IMG submission 153002) | Freshwater microbial communities from Lake Mendota, WI - Practice 29OCT2010 epilimnion v4 | ecosystem: Environmental > Aquatic > Freshwater > Lake > Epilimnion/Euphotic zone | place: Lake...
TGCAATTTGCAAGTTCTCCGTTATTGCTTTTCTGCTTTTCTGCTTTTCTGCTTTTCTGCTTTTCTGCTTTTCTGCTTTTCTGCTTTTCTGCTTTTCTGCGCCTACTATTTCGATTTACCCTGTGCTGCTCCACTGACCTCTCTGTGAATCTCCATAATCTCTAGCTCCGAACTTCCTTGCCTTTCGCTCAAGGTTTTTCTCCCGGAAAAAGAAAAGAGGGCCTGAATCCTTTTGGATTCGAGGCCCCCTGGGGTTTTTCACTGGTACTTAGCCAATGAACTCCAGGGTGCCGCTGAATCCAAAATGCTTTGGATTACCGGTGGCGTATGAATATGAACGCGCGAAATCGTTCGTACGCCAATTGGCAGTACGAATCGGTGTTGATGTAAGCGCTAGCGCTACAGACACAGTCGACCTCTTTCGTTTCATCTTCAAGTTGAATTTAGCTACTTTTTGGCTACTTCCGACCATTTCTGGCCCCAAAACAAAGCTAAACATAACTCCTTGGCTTCAGGGTAAAGCAGAGGGTAGCGATCTAGCAACTCAATTAAATCTTCGAGCAGGATTCCCGCTCAACACCCACTTCACTTGAGCGGCAAGCCTGCTAAGAATCTAGATGGGGTCCCCGTGAAAGAAAGGTAAATCTCATCCTTTGCCCGGGTTACTCCGACATAAAACAATCTGCGCTCTTCTGCGACTGCGGCAAGACCTGCCTCATCACTTAATGTGCTGCTTGTTGATTGCGAAATAGGAAGCACTCCCTCGCGTAAAGCAGGCAGAAATACGTAATCCCATTCCAAACCTTTAGCTGTGTGAAGAGATGTAATAGTTACTCCTATTGCTAATGGCTCAACTGCATCTCTTTCTCGGTTATCAAATTCATCTACAAAAGTTCGCAAATCTGCATCAGGTGCGTCTTGAACTAAGTCATACGCTAATTCATAAAGTAACAACCTTGGATCATCACCTTTTGCAGAACTTGGACTCCAACCAATTGAAGTTAAAACTTCAGAAATCGCGGTAAACAATGGTTGATGATCTGAAATCTTTGAACCAACTTTTATTTGTTTCGCGTTTTCAGCCGGCGTAACTTTTTTGCCTGACGAAGCAAGTGCTGCACCACGTAACAATCTAATGGCCTCGCGAATTTCTGGAAGTGCAAAAAACGGACGCTTACCAGCAAGCACCACTGGAGTTCCAGCAAGTGTTAAAACTCTTTCAAACTCTTGTACTTGATCATTCCGTCTCAACAAAATAGCAATATCCCGCGGCCGAACGCCCGAACTTATTAAATCTGAGATCTGGTGAGAAATCGTTTCGACCTCTTGTTGTTCATCTCGATACTCCGTTAACTGCGGAGCGCGATGTGCTTTTGCAGTCGCATTTCTTGCCGCAGACAATTCACGATCTTCAATTGAATTAGCTAAGTGAATAATATGTGGAGTTGATCGATAATTGTTTGTTAGTCGTAAAACTTTTGCTTCTGGATATTTTTGTGAAAACCCATTTAAATACTGAGCCGTTGAGCCTGCAAATGAATAGATGTTCTGGCTTGGGTCGCCTACAACGCAAATTTCTTTACGTTTCCCTAGCCAAAGATCCAAAACTCTTTGTTGCAATGAAGAAACATCTTGATACTCATCGACTGTGAAGTATCGATATTGGTCTCTAACTCGATCAACAATAGAAGTACGTTCTTCTAAAATTGCTGAGACAAACAATAAAATATCTTCAAAATCTACTAAACCTCTAGATTGTCTTCGTTGATCGTACAAAGCATAAATTCCCGCCATCGCATCCACTGTGAGCCCACTAGATAAAGTGCGTTCGCTAGCCATTGAAATAAAATCATCATGATGAATCTGCTTGCCTTTAGCCCATTCAATTTCATCACTTAACTCTCTGATGAATGCTGGCTTTCCACTCAATCCCTCTTCGCGGGCGATTTCGGAAAGGATTTCATATTTACTATTTAGAATTTTTGGTAATGGTCCGCCAATTGCTTCTTTCCAGAAAAAAGTTAACTGGCGCCATGCAGCGCTGTGAAAGGTATGCGCTTGCACATTTGGTTGTCCTAAACCTCTTAATCTATTTCGCAATTGAGCTGCTGCTTTCGCAGTAAATGTCAGCGCAAGCACACGGTTTGGATCCATCACTCCACTCTCGATCGCGTATGCAATTCGATGAGTAATTGCTCGAGTTTTTCCGGTACCAGCCCCAGCAATGATTGCTACTGGGCCGCGAATTGCGGTTGCTGCTTCCCTTTGTTGCGGATCGAGATTAATTAATAGGGATTCTGCTTGTAGATTTGAACTTTTTGATACTGCATCACCTGAACTTACAGAACCATTTGAACTACCTTCACCACTTTCACTGTCTAGCGCCACGCTTCCACACCTTCAAGAGGTTCTCCGTACCAAAGTTCAATCATTCTGCGCGCAATACTTATTCCTGGCGGAAGTAACAATTCACCAGATGCAATATCTGCAGCAATCTGTTCTCTTGAGTACCAACGAATTGCTTCAATCTCTTCGCCATCAGCTTGGGCATCTTCAGGATTATCTGTTACCGCTGTAAATGAAAGCATGATTGATGCTGGGAATGGCCATGGTTGAGATCCTAAATATCTGATTTCACTAAGAGAAACACCTGCTTCTTCTGCAACTTCACGCTCCACGCAAGCTTCAAGAGATTCACCAGGTTCTAAAAATCCAGCAAATGTTGAAAATCTCTTAGCAGGCCAAATTTTCTGGCGACCCAACAAAATCCGATCTTCTCTATCTCTAACCAAAACAATTACTGCGCTATCAGTTCTTGGATAGTGCTCTGCTTCGCATGCAGGACATTTGCGAGTTGATCCACCCAAGATGGAAATAGTTGGTTCGCCACACCTTGCACAACGTGGATGCACATCATGCCAATTTGCAAGAGCGACAGCGTGCATGACTGCACCGATCTCAAGATCACTTAGTAAAGTTCCGACATCTCGAAGTGAAACTAAATTTTCAGTTCCTTCTGGGAAAGGCGCGTTGATTGCAAAAAATGGTTGGCCGTTTGGAGCAAGTCCCAGAAAAAATCTTTCAGCTACTGATGCTGCAAACTCAGGTGATTTAATTACCGTGCTATTTGGATCTAGATAGATCAACCCGCCAGTTGAAGATGCAGATTTATTTTGACTTGGTTGGGTGGCCTGCTCTGCCTGGCTCGCGCCATCACTCCAAATAAACTTTCCTTGATTTACTTGAAATATTTTGGCATTAGCAAAAAGCTCATCCAAAGTTTGATCCGAGGTGCGCAAATGAGCCGCACGATCAAGGAGTGAGCGTGCGAGTGCTAAATTCTGTAGTTCTGCGGCCATAAGTGGCGAGCCTATCTAATTCCCCCGTACGGTTCACAGATGAAGATCGGCTCCTGGAACCTCCTGCATGGGATGGCCATCCCACAAGGTGGGACATCGGCAGAAAGTTTGCTCAGCGCCGCCGCCATGATCGATCTGGATCTACTGGCTCTTCAAGAGGTCGACTTCTTTCAAGATCGCAGTAACACCCTCGATCAAACCGCCTTGATCGCCCAAGGCATGGACGCACAATTTTATGATTTCACTCCAGCAATCTTTGGTACTCCAGGTGAGAAATGGATACCTGCTGAATTAACTAAAGTAAATAGATCAGTGGGTAAAAGTCAATCAAGTGAATTGAGTGCTTCAAGTAAACGAAATTTGATAAATCAAAATAGCGCATATGGCATTTCTCTGATTTCAAAAATTCCAATTGATGAAATTTGCTTACTGGAATTGGGACAAGCTCCCCTTGGGATCCCTTTAGTGATTCCAAACGAACGCAAAGGTAAAATGCGGCCAAGAGTAATTTACGTCTCTGATGAGCCACGAATTGCTCAAGCTGCAATTCTTGAAAATGGCGTCACTGTGATAAATACGCATTTGTCATTTGTTCCGGGATTCAATCTTCGGCAATTGCGAATGATCAAGAAATGGGCCAAGAGTTTGCCGGGTAAAAAGATTTTGATCGGCGACTTGAACTTACCTGGAAAAATTCCAGCAAAGGTTCTGGGGTGGAATCCATTGATAGAGGAAAAAACTTATCCATCATGGAAACCACGGATTCAATTTGACCATGCACTCTCATCAGATTTCACTGTGAGCGAAGTTAAGAGATTACAAATTCCAACTCTGGGGATAAGCGATCACTTACCAATCGCTTTTGAAATCCTCTGAAAAACTTCTCTTCAGATAAGTAATCTCGACAGTTAAGAAGTTGGAACTTGATTTATTAAATTGATTAATCCATCCCGATCTAGTAAATCCGCTGGTCTAATGGTTTCCTGTGATGAGACGTAATGAAACGCGGCTCCTACATCCGATACTTTGCAATTTGCGATTTCAGCGTAAGCAAGTCGATACATGGCTAATTGAATTGCCGCTAATTCAAGTTCCCGCCCACTTTTTGCTGATCCAGTTTTCCAATCAACCACTTCAAATCCACCTGTGGGAGTCGAATAAACAGCGTCCATTCTGCCGCGCAATAAAACTCCCGCGATGGTGCGCTCGAAAGGAACTTCCACAGCAATTGGTGAACGATCTCCCCACTCACTCGCTAACCATTTCTCTTTTAGCGAGGAGAGCACGCTCTCATCAAATGCACCTTCATCTGCACTTCCCGGCAATTCATCTTCATCCAAGAGCGCAATATCCCCAAAACGTTCTTCCAGCCAACTATGAAATGCAGTTCCACGACGGGCTATCGGATCTGGCTTAAATGGAAGCGGCCTTCTAATTCGTGCTGCAAATTCCTTCTGATCAGTTGCGAGCGCAAGTAATGCTGACACAGATAAACGCGGCGGGAGTTTAACTATTATTTCACTCTTATCTCGTTGTTGCTCTTGAAGCGCTAATTCAACTCCATTCTTAAGTTCTAAAATTCTATGATCTAAATTCTGATTTTCTGAAATCATTGAAAAGTCGGAATCATTATTTTGTAATGCGGTAATTAGGGTTTCGAAATTTGTGCGACGCTTGCCAAGTGGGTCGACTGGCCATTGTGCACTCTTAGGATTTACTAAACCAGGATTTTCTGGATCAGTAGGTGGTACATCAATTTCACCAGCAACTACTCCGCCAGTTTTTACTACTTGATCAAAGACATCTTTGTATAAAGCGCTTGGGGGAACGAAATTTTTTCCATTACGCCACCACGATGTTGTGCAAAAAAGATGGCTGCGTGCTCTGGTGACCGCAACATAAGCCAGTCTTTGCTCTTCATCTCCTTTGCGCTCGTTGCAATACAAGTGATACTGCCCAAGTTCGTCGCGTACATCTGTTGTAGTAACGCATCTGTTTAATTCAAGCATTTTGAAACGATCGCGATCTAAACGCAGCGGAAATGGAACCGTTCCTTCATCTTTAAGCCAATTCTCACCAGATTTATCTGATGGGAAAACACCTTCTGCTAATCCTGGCAAAACTACTAAATCCCATTCCCCACCCTTTGCTCCATGCACTGTGAGAATTTGTACAACATCTTTTCTCACCTCTACTCCACCAGCGCGAAGACCACCTTCTTCGCGGTCTGCTACATCGATCCACGTGAGGAATGAGTAGAGTGATCCACCTTGGCTATAAAAATTATTTGCTTCGTCAATAAATCGATCTAAATAACGGCGATTGTGTTCTGTCAGTGCAACATCAACCGCTAAATGCAATTCGCGTTCAACTGCAACAATTAAATCCGGAATTGGCAAATGTACTTTTTTACGCAACCGTTGAATCTGTTTTGCCAGGGATACTAAACGCGTGTAGCCAACTTCAGAAAAACTGTCACGGATACCGGAATTGTTATTGCTCGCATCGCTTAGTTCATCAAGGGCTTCTACGATTGAAGAGCGGGTCAATTCGTCGCTTTCAACGTCTGAACCATTTAGTACGCGCTCAACTAGATTGCGCCCAGGTTCACGTTCGGTTGCCCTTCTACGCGCAAACTTTCCTAGAGCAGCAATGTCGGCAGGGCCAATCCGCCAGTACCCATTGTTAAGCAACCGCATAAGGGCAGTTCCGGCATCAGGCAATGCAATAACTCGCAACATGGCATGGATCTCGGCTACTTCTGGAATGTGGATCAAACCATCAATTCCAACAACTTCCACTGGGATTTCTCGAGCGCGAAGTGCACTTTCAATTTCAGAGATCTGGGAGCGATTGCGAACCAGAATTGCGGTTGATTCAACGAAACGAAAAAGTGGATCTTTTTTCTTTTTTTCAATTAATTCTGGAAGTTTGGATCGAGCCTCTTTGCTCCAGAAAAGTTCAAGATGATCAGCAATAGCTTCTGCTTCAATTTCAACGCTAGCGTAAATTCCACAACTTAATTCACCAGGAGCTGCTGTCGGTTTTGGACCAAGTTTAGAAATTTTAGAACTCTTGTCACCAAATGAATTAATTGGATTTCGTAAAGTTTCTGAGACCGTATTTGCAAGATCTAAAATTCCATGGTCATTCCGCCAACTGATTAGCAATGTATAAGTCTCGGATAACTTTCCATCCCTAGTTCTAAAATCTCCTGGGAAGGCTGCGATCGTGTCACTGCTGGCACCACGCCATGCATAAATTGCTTGACACGGATCACCGACCGCCGTAATTGGATGGCCGTCTCCAAATAGCGATTGCATCAATCGCAACTGTGAAGCTGATGTGTCTTGATACTCATCAAGAAGTACAACTTGATATTTCTCTCGCTCAATTGCACCTACATCAGGGAATTTCGCAGCAATATCGGCAGCCAAACTCATCTGGTCATCAAAAGTTAGTTCAGATCGCCTGGCTCGCTCATTTATAACTCTCTCCACGATCGGAAGTAATTGCAACCGCGCTTTTTGGGCTGTGATAACTGGTGCAACATCTGCATAAAACGGCGCAAATTTATTTCTAGAAACTGGTTCAACATTTAATACTTCAGCAAGGAATTGTTCGGTGAACTCAGTAATTCTAGAAATCTCCACTTCATGCTCTTTAATCTGAGAAACCAATTTCAAAACATCTTTAGTCACTGTGCTTAGAGAACTTTCTACATCTGACATATCTCCGTCGTAATTTCGAACAATTTTTTCCACTTGTTGCCAAGCTGCTGCCTCACCCAACATTGATTCAGGTGGTTCGATTCCTAATCGCAAGGAATGCGATGCTGCAATTTTGTTTGCATAAGAGTGATACGTGGAAATACTAGGTTCACCAGTAAAAATACGGACTTTTTCGTTAACACCCAATTTTGCACGGTATTCGGGTGAGCGTTCAAGTACCCGCAAACTATTACGCACTTTGACTGCTAAATCATTTGCAGATTTACGCGTAAAAGTTAATCCTAAAATTTTGTCTGGCTCGACCAACCCATTAGCAATCAAGTAAATAACTCGCGTGCTCATAGTCTCTGTTTTTCCAGATCCAGCCCCTGCAATTACAACAGCTGGTCGATCATGCGGAGAGGAAATGATTGTTGCTTGTTCAGGGGTAGGTCGGTACTGGCCGAGGATTGCGGCAATCTCTTCCGGTGAGAATTTCACATCGTCGTTCATGGGGGTTTGGTTCATGGGAGTTTCGCTCATGAGAATAAGGACCGCCCCTCATTCTTAATTGGGCATGATGCAATTACGCCACAAGTGCGACAAAGTGTATTTTCGGTAGCTATAAATTTTGCTGCCGCCATCAATTCGCTATCACGCAATATTTCTCCGCGTACATTTTCAACATTAATTGGTGCTTGTTTTCGATCGGCACCCTTTTTTCCATCTGCCGCGAAATAAAGTAATGCCCCACCCGGAGTTTTATTCTCTGGAAAGTTTTTAAAGCCGCCCTCTGCTACGGCAAGTTGATATGCCGCTAATTGCGCATGTTCTTGACCTTCGGCTACAGAGACAACATTTTTAGCAGTTTTCAAATCAACAATAATTAAGGATCCATCAACTGCTAATTCAAGGCGATCAACACTTCCCTTAATTACCGCTCTACCTAATGTAAATGAGAAATTCTCTTCAACAGCCAATAACTGAGTTGGTCTTTGCTGGTGCCAATTTGTAAATTTAACCAACATATCTACAGCGCGATCTCGTTCCTTACTTTCACTCCAGCCTTCACCCAACTCCAATTTTGACCATAAAGTTTTTAACTCACTGGTTAGTTCATTAACAGTTGCTCCATTTATTACTCGCGAAGCTAACTCATGGAACGCACTTCCTAGTAATTGTGCATTTGAATCACCATCACGACCACCGTGGCTCTCAAGCACCCATTTCAAAGAGCATTTACGTAACGTTTCTAATGAGCTTGGTGAAATTTTCAATAGTTCCCCATCTGCGACCAATGGAGCATCTGTAGAAAGTGGAAGTGCGCCATACCAATGCTGCGGGTTGGCCGCTGAAATCCCAGCTGTATCTAGGGTTTTTAACAAAGTGACGGCAGCCGAAAAATCTTCTTTGTTGGTATTGGAATCTTCCGCAATTCTTCTTAATTTTGCAACAAGTAAAGCAGGAGGCAAATATGTTGGAAGTTTTAACTCTGGTGCACCTTTTGGATAAAGAAAGTCTTCAACTTCAGCAAAAAATTGTGATGGTTGTTCATCGCCACCTGTTGTTGAAGTTAACAACAAATATCTACGCGCTCTGGTAAGTGCGTTATAAAATAATCGCCGTTCATCATCTAACAAAGCAGATGCTGCTCCTAATAGATGTTCGCTCTCACTTCTTGCATCAGCCACTTCTCGTCTGGCTATCTCAGCAAGTCGCTCACTCCCTAATAGTGAACCGCGCGCTTTGAGATTTGGCCACCGGCCTTCCTCAATCCCGGCTATGGCAACTACATCCCATTCGCGTCCTTTTGCAGAGTGCGCTGTGAGAATTTCAACTACTCCGTTTCGAGCCGCTCGAGTTGCGATGGTATCTGCCTCAATAACTTCGCTTTCGATCTGCTTGATGAAAGCACCAGCGCTAGCTCCTGGATACCGATCTGCATGTCTGGCCGCGGCTTCAAAAAGTGAGAGAACCGCATCTAAATTGCTATCGGCACTACTGTCGCCATCGATTGCCGCACTTTGCCAAACTTGCGAAATCTTTCTTCCATCATCTGCAATTGCGTTATCCCATATCTCCCACAAAACATTTTCACTTTGTGCTGCTTTTCGATTTGCGGCTTTGATCGAAACAGCAATTAAATCTGAAATTCGTTTAGCTGCCGCGAATTCATTCCAATCAAAATCTGCCATTGGAGTCAGTAATAAGTCACGTAGTATTTCATGAGTATTTTGTTGGGTCTCACTAACATCATTACTATCAATATCGCGCATCTTTAGCAGGGTATAACGCATTCTCCGCAAAGTAAGTGGGTCACCACCGGCAAATGGTGATAGCAAAAGAGATTCAACATTTTCTGGAGTTAATATTTCGCGACGTCGTTCATCAGAGTGAGCTAGGCCAACTCTTGCAATCAAAATCATTGGCGAGATCGCACTTTGCAAAATCAACGGTATTGAATTCGAATCTTGGGCTACGGGGATCCCTAAGGCACCTAAAGTTCTTCGTAAGGTTGCAGTTCTTGCACCAGGTGAGCGCAGAATGATCGCCATTTTGTTATAAGGAATTCCTGCTCCTAAGTGCAGTGAATGGAAATGATGGGCAATAAAACGGGCCTCTTCATGTGCCGTCTCTAAACGCGCCGTTAAAATCTCGCCATTCTCGTGCTTATCTACTGTGCCTTCTGTGCCTTCTGTGCCTTCTGTGTTTCGCACAATTTCCTTGCTGTTTTCAGAAGCACAGATTCGCTCGCGGTGATTGATGATTCTGGAATATCTAAAACTTTTAGCAATTGAGACTGTTAAATCATTTAACTCCACAGATGAACGGTAATTTTTAAGCAAATAGATAGTTTTCGCCGGATTACCGTTGGAATCTGCAAATGAATCAGCCGCTCGCGAAACTCCCTCGGGATCTGCTCCCCTGAATCTTCCAACCGCGGAATCTGGATCTGCAAATAACGTCAACTCTTGTGCTGAAATTAATTTTATTAAGGCTCGGTGTGCTGGATCGCTTTCTTGGTATTCATCAACCAAGATGACTTTGTATTTATCACGCAACTCTTGATGTAACAGTTCATCTCTACTAATTAAATTGATCGCATTAATAATCAACTCGCTCGGATCTAATTTGTAATCTTCATCAATAGTTCTACTTTGTGTATATTCCAAATAAAATTTGCTTGCTGGTAACCACAATGGAAAATTCTCACGTGTGCTTAATTGTGCTAACTGATCAGTAGTTATTCCACGCTCTGTTGCGCGCATAATCAAATCTCGCATTTCGCGGGCAAATGCAGCAGTCTTAACAGCAGCTAATAATTCTTCTGGCCAATCAGCTGCATTTGAAATCGCGGAAGGGTCTAATAATTCTCTGATGTAAAAGTCTTGTTCTGCGCCTGATAAAAGTGTTGGTGGTTTTTTTCCATTTTGCGCTGCGTGAGCTCTTAGTAATCCATACGCAAATGCCGGAATTGTTTTAACGATTGCTCCATTTATACTTTTGGGAATCTGGGAAACAATTGCATCATTTAATTCAGTCGCTCTTTCCCGATCAAAAGTCAGTAATAAAATTTGATTTGGATCAAAGCCTTCTTCAATATAAGACAAGGCCCGCTCGACCATTAATACACTTTTGCCAGTACCGGGACCACCTATAACAAGCAATGGTGTGCCGCGATGAGTAACTACAGATTTTTGCTCATCTGATAATTCCAACCGCTGACCCAGATTGATACCCGGTTCGCGAATTAGCTTTAAATTGGCCACTGGCTTATTCAAGCCGAGCCACCTGACAGTGGTGGCCATAGGCGCGTTTTAGCATCATGCCTATCCAGAACTATCTTCGGAATCAGTGAAAATCAAGCGTGAGTCGGCGGTCAGAGCTATTGGAATAGCCCCGATCCGTCTATTCGCCTCTAACTCAAAAATTATTGAGTACTTAAGCCTTAATCCCGCTTTTTAGCGCGTGCAGTAAGTCGGCCTCGCTCATTTTGATCAAAGATAACTTTGCGGATTCGAACTGTTGCCGGTGTAACTTCAACGCACTCATCTTCACGGCAAAATTCAAGAGCTTGTTCAAGATTTAAATGCTTAGGTGGAACTAGACGTTCTGCATCGTCAGATCCAGATGCACGCATGTTTGTTAACTTCTTTTCGCGAACTGCGTTGACATCCATATCTTCATTTCGTGCATTCTCGCCAACAATCATTCCTTCATAAACTTCAGAACCTGGCTCAACAAATATTGTTCCGCGCTCTTGTAATGATGAAAGTGCATAAGAGGTAACCATTCCACGTCGGTCAGCAACTAATGAACCAGTTGGCCGTGTGCGAATTTCGCCTTGCCATGGTTCGTAACCATCAAAGACGTGGTGCAAAAGTCCGGTACCACGAGTTTCAGTTAGAAATTCAGTACGGAAACCAATTAATCCACGGGATGGAACTGAGAAATCAAGACGAATCCATCCAGTTCCGTGATTTGTCATCTGCTCCATGCGGCCTTTTCGGCTAGCCATTAATTGAGTGATCACACCGAGGAACTCTTCTGGAACATCAATTGTTAAGCGCTCCATCGGTTCGTGCAATTTTCCATCAATTGTTTTGGTAACAACTTGTGGCTTACCAACTGTTAATTCGAAACCTTCACGTCGCATGATTTCAACTAACACTGCAAGCTGTAATTCACCACGACCTTGAACTTCCCATGCATCTGGACGCTCTGTTGGAAGCAATCGCAACGAAACATTTCCAATTAACTCTGCATCAAGTCTGTTTTTTACCAAACGAGCAGTTAATTTCTTTCCGCTTTGTCCAGCAAGTGGTGAAATATTGATTCCGATAGTCATCGAAATACTTGGCTCATCTACAGTAATTAATGGAAGTGCAATTGGATGTTCTGGATCAGTTAAAGATTCGCCAATTGTAATTGTTTCAAAACCGGCCACAGCAATAATGTCGCCGGGACCAGCTTTCTCAACAGGTACTCGATCTAAACCATTGTTCATTAGCAATTCGACAACTTTTGCGCGTTCAACACTTCCATCAACTTTAATCCAAGCAACTTGTTGTCCTTTATTGATCTCGCCTTGGTGAATACGGCAGATCGCTAGACGTCCCAAGTATGGAGAGGCATCAAGGTTTGTAACTTGTGCTTGAAGTGGAGCGCCTTCGTTATAACTAGGTGCTGGAATAGTTGCGTAAATTGTTTCGAACAATGCATCCAAGTTTTCATCTTCTGGCATGCCGCCATTTTCAGGGCGTGCAGTTCCCGCGCGACCAGCTTTTGCACATGCATAAATAATTGGGAAATCAATCTGCTTCTCAGTTGCATCAAGATCCAAGAAGAGTTCATAAGTTTCATCTACAACTTCGGCAATACGGGCATCTGGACGATCTACCTTGTTAATCACCAAAATAACTGGAAGGTTTTTTGAAAGTGCTTTACGAAGTACGAAACGAGTTTGTGGCAGTGGGCCTTCAGATGCATCTACAAGAAGTAGAACTCCGTTAACCATTTCAAGACCGCGCTCAACTTCGCCACCAAAATCTGCGTGGCCTGGAGTATCAATAATGTTAATTGTGCGATCACCACGTTTGATTGCAGTGTTTTTCGCGAGAATGGTGATTCCCTTTTCGCGCTCTAGATCCATCGAGTCCATGACTCGGTCATCACCCTCGGTCTGCTCCTTGTATGAAGCAAAAGCGCCGGATTGCCAAAGCATCGCGTCAACGAGCGTGGTCTTTCCATGATCGACGTGGGCGATAATGGCGATATTACGTAAGTCGTCGCGTAACTTCACAGGTCTGCTCGTTTCTCTTCTCGGTTGATATACCTAGTTATGTCTAGATATATAAATTGGTGTTAAACGTTAAATCTAAACTCGACGACATCGCCGTCGGCCATTACATACTCTTTACCTTCCATTCGAACTTTGCCGCGCGAGCGTGCCTCAGCCATAGTTCCTGCGGAAATTAAATCAGTAAATGAGACGATTTCGGCTTTAATAAAGCCTTTTTGGAAATCTGTATGAATCACACCTGCAGCAATTGGAGCCGTATCACCTTTGTGGATTGTCCATGCTCTGGCTTCTTTTGGTCCAGCAGTTAAATAAGTCTGCAATCCAAGAGTCTCAAATCCAACACGTGCAAGTGTTGCTAAACCAGGCTCTTCCATCCCGATACTTTGCAAAAGTTCGAGTGCATCTGCTTCATCTAATTCTGCTAACTCTGCTTCAGTTTTTGCATCTAAGAAAATTGCTTCACTAGGTGCGATCATTGCTTGTAATTTTTTCTTCAACTCTGCATCACCAAGTTCTGCAGCATCAACATTAAATACATAAAGAAATGGTTTAGCAGTTAATAACTGCAACGGGCGCAATGCTTCCTGATCTAAATTACTTGAAGAAATTAATTTTCCAGCACCTAAAAGTTCTTGGGCTTTTTTTGCTTCTTCTAATTCAACAATTTTTTCTTTTTGTAAACGAACTTCTTTTTCTAATCTTGGAATTGCTTTCTCAAGAGTTTGTAAATCGGCGAGCGCAAGTTCGGTGTTGATAGTTTCGATATCCGAAATTGGATCAACTCGGCCATCCACGTGTACAACATCGCCATCACTGAAAACTCGAACAACTTGGCAGATCGCATCTGCTTCTCGGATATTGGCAAGAAACTTATTACCAAGTCCGGCACCTTCTGAAGCACCTTTTACAATGCCGGCAATATCAACAAATGAGACAGCTGCTGGAATTAATTTCTCAGAGCTAAAAACTGTGGCCAACTGCGCCAAACGCGCATCTGGAACGCCAACTACCCCAACATTGGGTTCAATCGTGGCGAACGGGTAATTCGCCGCCAGGACCTGATTTTTGGTGAGCGCATTAAAAAGGGTCGACTTACCCACATTTGGCAGACCGACGATTCCGATAGATAGGCTCACGAGGAGTAGAGCCTACGGGGCTTTGTCACCCCTTCCTGCCACGATGTGCTCATGGAGCTTTGGTTATCACTGATCGTCCTTCTCATTGGGCTGGCCTTGGGCGGCGCCCTGGGCTATTTATTGGCCCAGCGCCGACAAGGGTCTGGAAGTGCCGGCGGCCTAACCCCGGCCGAAGCCAGCGCATTAAATGGTCAACTTGAACTTTTGCAATCCCAAAACAAACAGTTGCAAGGCGAAGGTGAACGAGCAATCCGTTTAGATGAATCATTAAAGGCCGTGACCGCTCAGATGCTGGTGCTATCGACTCAAGCCCAAGATCTGCAATTAAATGTCACTAAATCAAATAGCGCAATGTTTGAGCAGATTGAAAATATGGGTAAGCAAAATGATTCACTTGTGCGCGAAACTGCAAAATTAGCTGGAGCATTGAGCAAATCACAAACTCGCGGACAATATGGTGAAGCCCAACTTGAAATGTTATTAGAGGGTGCTGACCTAAAAGAAGGTATTCACTTCGAACGTCAATCCTATAAAAATAGTGGTGGTGAGATCACCAGACCCGATGTGAAGATCTTGATGCCTGGCGGTACTGAAATATTTGTTGACTCAAAATTTCCATTTGAAAGATTTTATGAAGGTTCAATAACCGAAGATTTGGTTGAACGCGCTCGATTGATGAAAGCCCATACTGAAGATTTAGTCGGCCATATAAACGCACTTGCAAAACGTGAGTATCAAGAAGGTGGAAGTTCTCCAAACTTTGTCGTGCTCTTTGTTCCATTTGAATCTATTCTTTCTGAAGCATTGCAAGCAGATGAGTTGTTATTGCAAAAAGCATTTGCAAAAAATGTTGTAATTGCTACGCCGACAACAATGCTGGCCCTACTTCGCACGATCCGTTATGGATACGATCGCCAAGATCTCGCGCAAAATGCGGAAGAGATTCGCGAATTGGCTGGAAAGTTATTGAAGCGAATTGGGAAAGTTCATGAAAAAATTGAGGTGCTTGGAGAACGAATCAAATCAAGTGAGCGCGCATTTAATGATTTAGTCGCAACCTCTGAAAATCACCTGATGGTTCCAGCTCGAAAGATGATTAAATTGGGAGCGCCTTCAACAAGGTCCATTGGTGAGATTGTTGATATTGATAGTGAAGTTAGACAAATAAAAAGTAGTGCAGCGCTCGAGAGTTCAGTTATGAATGAGTTAGATTTCGAAAATGAAAGTAGTGATGCAGAATGAAAATTAACCTTCCCAAGAATTTAAACTTACCTAAAGTGCAAGGGTTAGAGAATTTACCTAAAGTGCAAGGCCGCGGTTTAACAACTCCTGGAATCATTGCCATGCAAATCTTGTTTATCTTTTTTGTCTCTACTATAGAAATATTCTTTGGTGATGAGCCAGCCATTTTTACTGGATTAACGCTTTGGTTTTTGCTTTATGCAGCCATAAGTATCGGCCGAAAAGGGACTTTGTTTACCGCAGTTGTTTGGTTGCCGATCACGCTATCTTCCACGTTGATTTTTACTTTAGCGACTGTTGGTGGAAAGGGAATCGCACCAACCAAGTTAGGGATTGCATTAGTAACTTCCCTCGCCCGGTTAGCACCATATTTAGTAGTAGTAACTATTATTGGTTGGGCTATTTACTACTTTAAAGAAATCAAGCCTGGGCAGCGCGCAGATCTTTCCTAAGTTCTACCGGTAAAGAGAAGAGCAAATGCTCCTCCATCTTGGTAACAACTTCAACATCGTCAAAGCCACGTTTTTTCAACTCTATTAATAAATCTTCCACCAAAATCTCTGGCACTGATGCACCACTTGTTACACCAACAGTTGTTACGCCCTCAAACCATTCATCTTTAACTTGCGAGGCATAATCAATCAGGTAGGAAGCCTTCGTTCCTGACTCTAAGGCAACCTCGACGAGGCGAACTGAGTTTGAGGAATTTGTTGAACCTACAACGATCAATAAATCACATTTCTCGGCTATCTCTTTTACTGCCAACTGGCGATTTTGCGTTGCATAACAAATGTCATCACTTGGTGGTGCATGAAGCAATGGGAAACGTTTTTTAAGTGCATCAACAGTTTGCATAGTTTCATCAACACTCAAAGTTGTTTGCGAAAGCCAAATCAATTTACTTTCATCTTTAACAACAACTTTTTCAACATCAGCTAAGCCATCAATCAAGAGCACACTATCTGGTGCTTCACCCGCTGTTCCTTCAACTTCTTCATGTCCTTCATGACCGATCAAAAGAATTTGATAATCCTCAGATGCAAATCTGCGCACTTCATGATGAACCTTAGTAACTAGCGGACAGGTTGCATCAATAGTTTTTAGTGATCTTGCTGCAGCTTGTTCATGTACGGCAGGTGAAACACCATGGGCTGAAAAAATTACTGTCTGGCCTTCAGGAACTTCATCGGTTTCATCAACAAAGATCGCGCCTCGCGCTTCAAGTGTTTGGACTACATGGATGTTGTGGACAATCTGCTTTCGCACGTAAACAGGTGCACCGTACAAATCTAACGCTTTTGTTACTGTGACAACTGCTCGATCAACGCCAGCGCAATATCCACGTGGGGCAGCAAGTAGTACTTTTTTGCTTGCGACTGTTTCGACCACCGGACTCATCTTCCAATCATATTGTGGCCACGCCCAGATACGCTTATCGAGTGAGCGACGAACAACTCGACCCGGGTGATGACCTTGCCCCATTGCCTGTTCGTGTCGTCTCGCAACAAATTGGAGATTACTTAGGTCGCCTTGGAGCTGTCTGGGTCGAAGGCGAAGTGGCCGAAGTAACTTTGCGCCCAGGTTCGTCGATGGCTTTTATTAGGTTGAAAGACACGAGTGCCGATATTTCCCTACAAGTAACTTGCCACAGATCACTTCTTGAAAATGGCGAACCACTGCCACCAAACGCAAGGATTGTTGCTTACGCAAAAGTGAATTGGTACGCGGTGCGCGGAACTCTTTCACTTATGGCCCGTGAAATCCGACAAGTTGGAATAGGTGAATTACTGGCGCGCTTAGAAGCACTTAAAACATTACTGGCAAGTGAAGGATTGTTTGCTCTAGACCGAAAAAAAGAGTTGCCATTTTTGCCACGAAAGATTGGCTTAATTTGTGGGCGCGCAAGTGCGGCCGAAAAAGATGTTGTTGAAAATGTTCTGCGCAGATGGCCAGGTATGGCATTTGAAATTAAAGAGGTTGCAGTTCAGGGAAGTCAGGCTGTCGTTGAAGTTTCGCAAGCACTAAAGGAATTAGCAAAAGATTCAGAGGTTGATGTAATCATCATTACCAGGGGCGGCGGATCTTTTGAAGATTTGCTTCCTTTCTCAGATGAATCTTTAATCAGATTAGTTGCAACTATCAAGACTCCAATTGTTAGTGCCATCGGACATGAACAAGATTGTCCTTTGTTGGATCTGGTGGCAGATTTCCGAGCATCAACTCCTACTGATGCTGCTAAAAAAGTTGTACCCAGTATTGATGAAGAAGTTGAACGTACTCATCTTTTAACTCAAAGATTAAACAAGCGGATTAACTCAATAATTGATTTAGAGATTCAAAAGATTTCAGCACTTACTTCACGGCCCGTTTTAAAAGATCCGCAAGTATTGATTACTTCGAGGGCTGAAGTCACTATTCAATTGTTAAATCGCTCTCGAAAATCTTTTAAGGCAATTTTGCAAGAGGCCCGAACTGAACTTAAAGAAGTGCGCGCTCGAGTTCGCTCCCTATCGCCGCAATCGACTCTTGATAGAGGATATGCAGTTGTTCAAAAGAGTAATGGGGAGTTGGTACGTAATCCACGAGATGTGAAAGTTGGCGAATTGGTACAACTTCGTTTAGCAAAAGGTGAAATTGGCGCACAAATAACAGGTGAGGTTCCAACTAAAGCCACAATTACAAAAGAGAAAGGGAAGTAATGGCAGAGAAGAAAGTTGCAAAAGAATTGAATTATGAGGCTGCACGAGACGAACTTGCGAAGGTCGTTGCCGAACTTGAAGCCGGTGGCACCTCATTAGAGGAATCACTCGCTTTATGGGAACGTGGCGAACAGCTAGCGAAAATCTGCAACACCTGGCTCGAAACAGCCAAGAAAAGATTAGATGAGGCGAGTAATTAGCAGCAGGTGAGGCTGTAAAAAAGAGCGTATTCTTAAGGACATGGCTCCAGAATTTAACTACTCAGACCTGCTGCCAATTGGGCCAGATAAAACGCAATACCGCTTTCTAGGTAATGAGGGCGTTGAAGTTGTTGAAGCCGCGGGTCGCACCTTTATTACAGTTTCTGCAGAGGCAATTACAAAACTCACCGAAGAAGCTATTCACGACATAAACCATTATTTACGTCCGGCTCACTTACAACAACTACGAAACATTATTGATGATAAAGATGCATCCGCTAATGATCGATTTGTTGCTTTGGACTTGTTAAAAAATGCAAATATCTCTGCCGGCGGAATTTTGCCAATGTGTCAAGACACTGGAACAGCCCTTGTGATGGGAAAAAAAGGTCAGCAGATTTTAACAACTGAGCGAGATGAAATTTCAATTTCTCGCGGAGTATTTAATGCATATACAAAATTAAATTTGCGTTATTCGCAAATGGCACCAGTCACAGTTTGGGAAGAGAAAAACACTGGTTCAAATTTACCTGCCCAGATTGAAATTGGTGCAGACACATTGCACCCCGATGAGTACCAACTTCTTTTCATTGCAAAAGGTGGAGGAAGTGCTAACAAAACATTTTTGTATCAGGAGACGAAGGCAATTCTAAATCCAACATCATTTATGAGTTGGCTAGAAGATAAATTAGTTTCTCTTGGAACCTCTGCTTGTCCTCCGTACCATTTAGCAATAGTTATTGGTGGAACAAGTGCTGAGCACACTGTGAAAACTGCAAAATTAGCAAGTACAAAATATTTAGATTCACTTCCGTTGCAAGGCGATGCCAAGACTGGACATGCCTTTAGAGATATTGAATTAGAAGCTCAAGTACTAGATCTCACAACCAGGATCGGCATTGGTGCCCAATTTGGCGGCAAGTACTTCTGCCACGATGTCAGAGTCTTGCGTTTGCCTCGTCACGGGGCATCTCTTCCAATCGCAATCGCCGTTTCCTGCTCTGCAGATCGCCAAGCGTTGGCAAAAATTACTAAAGAGGGCGTTTTTATTGAGAAATTAGAACGCGATCCAGCCAGGTTTTTGCCAGAAACAACAGACCAACATCTGGATGACGATGTAGTAAAAATCAATCTAGATCGTCCAATGAAAGAAGTTCTTGCTGAACTTTCAAAATATCCAGTAAAAACTCGACTTTCATTAACCGGAACTCTGGTTGTCGCACGAGATTTGGCACATGCAAAATTAAAATCTTTGCTTGATGACGGCAAACCACTTCCTGATTACATGCTCAATAATGCGGTCTATTACGCAGGTCCGGCAAAGACTCCTGAAGGTTTTGCATCGGGTTCTTTTGGTCCAACTACTGCAGGCCGGATGGATTCATATGTTTCCCAATTCCAAGCAGCTGGTGGGTCAATGATTATGTTGGCAAAAGGCAACCGATCATCTGCTGTTACAAATGCTTGCAAAACTTATGGTGGGTTTTATTTGGGATCTATCGGTGGTCCGGCTGCAAGGTTGGCCCAAGATTGCATTAAGAAAGTTGAAGTTCTTGATTATGAAGAATTAGGCATGGAAGCTATTTGGAAAATAGAGATCGCAGATTTTCCGGCATTCATTGTTGTTGATGACAAAGGAAATGATTTCTTCGCAGAACGACAAACAACTGTTGCGATTGGGAAACGTCCCGAATAAACCTGGATTGATAAGTTCCACAAGTTAATTTCTTAATACATATTTATGCGATAAAAAGTACTTAAAGCTTTACAAGGTGTTTGGTAACGGACCTTGATGTATTTCAATCCCCAACTCATTTGAGTAATTGGATTGGTGCGCCAATCTGATCCAATCGATTCGTACTTAGTCGCCGGATAGGCCTGCGGGATTCCGTGCGCTCCAGTAACTTTGTTTCGCGAGCGGTAATTCCATCTGCTTTCCTTCGTCCAAAGAGTGTTAAGACAGGTGTACTGCCTATCTCCCCAGCCATATTTGGATTTAGCCATCGCTTTTCCGACGCTTCGTGCCCCCTTCGGGGTTTTGGCCTTCTCGACCAATTTCAAGGCGCTAATTGCACCGGCAATAGTGGAGGGTGTCACCCGACTGTTGGTGGGAACCTTGGTAGAGATCAGCAAAGCCGGGGTCGGTTGCTGCTCGGCAACAACTGGGGCTGAGTCGGTTGGGGGCGGGGTGTCAGCTGAATCGACTGGCTGAGTTGGCTGGGCTGGCTCGACATTTAAATTTGCGGGTGGATTGAGTGAAGAGGTAGTCGCGGAGGAAGCTGAATTAACTGAAACTTCTTTAGCGCCAAATTCTTCGCCAAGTGCTGGGGCTGAGAAAAGTAGGGTTGGCAAAAGTGCGAGAACAATTCCGCGGGCGACATCGCTGCGCATCTTTCACACCTCCCAATCTCTCTTACTTCGACTATCGCTATCCGACCTTTGCCGGACAGCGCCCCCGTCTAGCCGCCAATTTTCATGGCAATTTGGTGGGGGGAAGGCTCTACCATCCCAAACTGCGCCCCTTGGCGGTCAAATCTAAATGGCCTTTTTTCTCTGTGAGTTTCCCAAAAATTAACCTGTGGAAAAGTGTTTATGCAGGTCAGAGCCTTTTCACTAAAAATATGAGAGATAGCCGACATTCCTGAGCTCACCTGTAATTCGATATTACGTCCGGGTCAATGAAGGTCTACATTTGAGATAACTTCCTTGAAGGAGGGCTGATTAATTTGGAAATTATCTTTCATCTTCGAAAAGCTACGATCGCCGCAGATTTTAAAAAGATTGCCACTGAAAAAATCAACTCGTTGCAACGGCTGCATGTAAAAGTCGATCGAATTGAAGTCGAAGTAATTCATGAAGGGAATCCAAGCCAAGGCAAACGCTCGCACACCGTGATCATCACCTCACATGGCGCCGGTCCGTTACTCCGTGCCGAAGCTGCAGCCTTCAATGACCTAGCCGCTTTTGATGAGGCGATCCGCAAGGTCGAATTGCAGCTCCGGAAAAGGCATGAGCGCGCGGCCGACCATAAGCGAGAGAGTGTGCGCCTAATCCCAGTCGACCCCGATCTGATCTAGACCAATCGAGCTCGACCAACCGCCGGTTACGCTTTGCCCATGAGTCACGCTCACCGGCCTTGGGGATATCAGCCGCCAGAGGAAGGTCACTCCCCTGATTGGAAGTTACATCCCCAGACCGAGGCGATCCGAGCCGGTACAGAGCGAAGTGGTTTCGGCGAGACCAGTGAGGCGATGTATTTAACAAGTGGTTTTACCTATGACAATGCAGAACAAGCCGAACATGCATTTATAGATGAAGTTGATCATTACGTTTATAGCCGATTCGCAAATCCAACTGTTGCGATGTTTGAAAAACGCCTTGCAGCAATTGAAGGTGCGGAGTTTTGCGTTGCAACCGCAAGTGGCATGGCCGCAATGTTTGCATCAGTTGCCTCAATAGCAAGTGCTGGTGATCGAGTTGTTGCTAGTGCATCAATGTTTTCTTCTTGCCACGTTGTCTTGACTGAAATTTTGCCGCGCTGGGGAATAACAGTTGAATTAGTAAAAGGTAATGATGAAAAAACTTGGGCGGCTGCACTGGCTCAGCCAACTAAAGCTGTATTTATCGAGACTCCAAGTAATCCACTTCTTGAAATTGTTGATATCAAGATGGTCAGTGATTTAGCGCATAAAGCCGGTGCACTTGTGATTGTAGATAACGTCATGGCATCCCCTGTGTTGCAAAAACCACTCCAACTTGGTGCGGATGTCATTATGTACTCAGCTACCAAACATATAGATGGTCA
>Ga0214168_1000256_pt1 | contig 21906 bp, 19 predicted proteins | sample LakMenepilimnion_FD_153002 | JGI IMG/M metagenome (GOLD analysis project Ga0214168, IMG submission 153002) | Freshwater microbial communities from Lake Mendota, WI - Practice 29OCT2010 epilimnion v4 | ecosystem: Environmental > Aquatic > Freshwater > Lake > Epilimnion/Euphotic zone | place: Lake...
GGTACGTCTCGAATATTTGTGACATGCACATAATCACTGAGTTTTCGAAAAGTATGTTTTGCATTAAACTGTTCAAGCATAACAATATTCTCTGCAAATAACCGAATCTTATCTCCTAATGTATTTGTCAGTGAATTATATTTGGGAAACGAAACGCCAATAGGTTGCAACCCGCCTTTTTGAACGGAAAGTACAGAACTCTCGCGCTGCATATCAACTAATTTAAGGTGCAATTGTTGATACACTTTCTGTAACAAAAAATTAAGCGAAATATCCACGTCTGGCAACAATGTAATTTCTAAATAAACGGTCATGTTACTTACTCTTTTTCGCTTTCGCCAAATACACCACCACGCACTAAAACCGCCATGACATAATGCTCGGCTTCTTTATTCTCTAATTGTCCACCACGGGCAAATTTGTCAAAGAGTGAGAAAAAATCAACTTTTTCTTTTGGCGTTCTAAATGCTCTCCCTAGATTTGTCACGGCGCCATAAGGCTCAATGGCGATGGGTTTGCCATGCTCTGAAAATTCGGGATACCACGTATCAATTGAGCGCAATGCATTACCAATTTTCTGCGAATGCAACGCAGCGACATTTTTAACATGATAAAGAATTTTACTTTTTTTCGATTTACTATTACCTTTATCAAGGACTAATTCCTCACTAGGATAGACGTCTTGCGCATGACCAATTTGAGCGTAAGCACTCACTTCCAAAAGTAAAAACTTCACTTTACCCGACAACGCATCCGCAATATGGGTTGCTAAATCAACAATATCGTCACTGATATCATCAAAATGTTGTGTACTAATTTGCGTTCCATCAAAAACCCATTTCTTAGCGGCATTTGAGATTTTGACATGAATTTCAAGTTGCTCGACCCCCACGCGATTGCGCCACAAAAAACGGCCATTGGCTATATTTATCGCATAGCGTTTAGCAATGGTCATAAATCCTTCCTCTGCAATATACGATTTTACGGCGTTTTGATATCCTTCATAAAAAACAGCGTTATTACAGGCAGAAGGAAATTCAACGCCACTGAGAATTTTCAACGTAAAGCTCAGCTTTAGCGTATCGTGTTCGGGCAAAAGTGAGCAACTATCGACAGTTTGCAAATTTGCTTTTTCAACCTCAGCATCCAATCGTATTGAATCATCTTGTAGCGCTTTTTTTAATCTATTAGAAATGGTACCACGCACAGATTTTTCGCGTAATTCAAGCGGATAGTCCAAAGTACCTCGCTGCTGCCATGTTGTGCCATACAAATAGCCATCAGAGGGAACGAGTTTCTTCTCAAAAGCGAGAACAGAGGCTTTATCATCTTTTTTAATTGCCATTTAATATACCTTCCTTTGAATGTGTAGTTTTTTTATGAATTTTGCTTGCAAAGATACAAATTATTTTTTAAATCTGCGTGATAATGCCAAAGCATGTCGTCAATATTTTTTATTCGATATGGCCTAACAAATTCACCTAATGTCACCACGCTTTCAGCAAAGCGGTGGGGCACCAATTGATCTCGTTGATTCTCTGCACGCCCAAGCGCACTAACACCATGAAACCCTGTTGAGACAGGCACAATATTGCCGTATATCTTACGTTTTTTTATCCATTCAACTCCGCCACCCACTTCGCCAATTTCACAACGGTGCTGGATTGTTAGATAGTCGAGTAATGAATCAATGGCATTTTTTCCTTTTACCATCGACGCAATCATTAAATCGCGTCTCTCAATCAAAATATACGAGGGCATTAATCGACGCATCAATAAACGATGGACGTTTTCATCATGTAACTTAATTAATTCAGGTGGTTGAAAATGTAAAATATCCCCCCCCGCTAACTTTAATTGATGTAAATGTAACGCTAGAATCTCTAAAAGTTCATTTTCATCAAAAGGTAAGCCTTCACACGCAATAACCAGTGAAACGGTAATATGACAGCGCGCCTCCTCAATGAAAGCTGATCGAGAACCATCTTTCTCAAGGGGACTACCTCGACCAACAATGGAATACACAAAATCGCCACGACCTTTATAAACTTGCAAATCAAGTTCATGGCACGCAATACCAACACCTTCAAAACACAATTCATCAAATCCATCTTCATGAAGCTTTCGCTGTAATGCGTGAACAGCACCAAGCCAAGCCGTCATCGCCGGAAAACCTACTGTACAAGTACTTGATAAGGCATTCGCATTCTGAATAGTAATATGAGGCAGAAACAAAATCGTTTTCACAGAAACCCATCCTTGTTTTCTTCAATAAACGCGCTTATTTCGCTCAAAATTGCCTCGCTTAACACCCTCGCTTCTTTTCCCATCATTTTTTTATATCCCTCTACAAACCAAAGAACAAAATCCTGAGTGATCAGCGGGAGCCAACTTTCATCTTTTACTCTCTCTTCCATCCATAATGAATCCAACCAAATTTTTTGATAATGTGGAAGCTGTGTTTTCTCTGACCAACCTGCTTCAAACTGTCTCAGTTGCCAAATTCGCCCAACCATAGCGTCCATCATGCAATGGATCAGATTATTCTCACTTTCACTTAACGAAAAAAAATCTCCCTCTTGCGTTATCGAGCGATGAAAGGCCTTAAAACCCTCTTTGTACAAACTAGAATTAGCACTACTTTTAAAAAAATCAGTCGGAGGCAGCACTATCGAACGTGTTTTTAATTGCGGTGGGATACACGTCAACAAATACGATTCCCCATGAAACTTATTGTTTAAAACACTTATGTTTTGAGGTTTCGTTCCACCAAAACCGATAACCACTAAATCGTGTATCTCATCAAACCCCTGTGAATGAAATACACTATTTTTTTCTGCCTCTCGTGCTTGTTTGGTTTCATCTGAAAAGCGCAATTTTTGTACGCGATCTTTGAGTGCAAAAATCAACCCTGAAGGTGTGAGAATTGAAAGTAAGTGATAATTGTCATCTACAGGAAAATAGACCTGTTTGACTTGGCTACTTGTTCGGACTTTAGGAAATTTATCGCGTTTTATCGCTAAAAAATTGAACCGTAATTTCTCAAATGGCGTCGATACAACACTAAATTGTGCCCGAATGATTGACGTATCATTTTCTAAGTGCTCTAAAACTGTTTTACCATCCATTAGCGTCAGTGATAAAAACTTATACACATCCAGTGCTGCCGCATTGCCAAATACATCCAGTTCCGCGTCCACATTCCCTGAACGTAAAAATCCATCTCCACTAAACTCACTTTTAAAAACAATTGAACTTGTTTTAGCACTTGGATGTGTAAATTTACTTGGATGACTAACCAGTGATAATTGCCCGGCTCTCTTTGCGGCTTCGGGAATCCAGTTTTCAGGAAGAAAGCTCTCCTCTACTTGACTATCAGGAACCTTATTACCCAAACTTTTCAATTTTGCCGCTTTGCGCTCAAGCAAAAAAGCGTGTATTGCGTTATCTAACATTATGTTACCTTTTCAATCTTTTACGTTTCAGTCCATGAAAATTGTTGCAATACTCAAGATAAAGAAAAAACACCTACTACTGCGTAGCTGCATTTTTCGCCATCATTCCAAATGCACTGCAATACAGAAGTCCATTTTGTGCATCTTGGGGCAAACTAATTTCGCTGTAACGCATCGCAATTTCACTTGCTGCCATAGATTTTTTATTCGCCATTTTTTTTATCACAGCCGCATAATCATTCTGAAGCCATAAACGCTTAAAATAGTGTTGACTCAATTCGCGCATTTCAATGTGTCTAACTCCCTCGATACTGACAAATTTTCCTTTTTCATTTTTTTCAACAAACTGCCAGGTATCATCTTCAACTTGAATTAAATGGCATTTCGTACTTTTTTTATGTAATTCAAAAGGCGTCAACGCTTGAGGGATTGCCGTCAAAAACCAACAGGCATTAATCCAACCTGCTAAATTCTCAGCACCTTTCTTGTCATACGCTGTCAACGATTGCGTCATTACATGTGGTTTTATCGAAAAATCAGGTTCAATAATCGACCAATCAAACGTATAACGTTGCCCAATTTCAGTCGATGAATTAGTCACTAAAATATAAATAACGTGTTGGGCTTTACTTCTCTCAATTTGTTTACGAATAATCGAATTTTCAAAAGCCACATTGATATTTTCACGATGAAGGACTGCATCAAGATGTTGCTCTTGCTCATTTCGCATGAACAACACTTGCTGACTGTGATGCAACATAATTTTAATATCCACGTCACTAGACCATTCGTGCTTCATCAAAAACTCAGCTAACTCAATGCAAGATGTCGAATTCGCCATATTCAGTAGACCAAAGGACACTTTTTTACCCGTTGGCTTATGGACGGTCGAATGACGAATATGTTGATAACGAATCATGTTAATGACCGTATCATCCTTAAAGTTATCTAAAGGAATTGCTTCATTTTTATGTTTCACCGATTTTTGAACTATTTTTTTTCCGTACGTTGTCATAAATTCTGTATGAAAATGTCTAAATTCGAGTTGGCAATGTTCTTTCACTGCAATAGCGTGAACTTGTGTAGATAATTCATTGATCCATGCACACCCAATGTTTTGGTTGAAACCACGTGATCGAGCAAAAATTTGCCAACCCGATTGGTATGCATTGAAATAGCCTTCTGCAACATCTTGAGGCAAATTAGAGGATGAAAGAATCACCTTACGCCCTAGCATCCCCGCTAAATGAATTAAACGACCAAGCGCTACTAAAGTATCACTATCAAAATAATCAATTTCATCAAGCACTAAATCTGAAGACATTAATCGTAAACAGGGCAAAATATAGTGATTACCATTTGACGTTTGCGTAGCCGCAATTAAACTTTCAATGGTGCAAGCTAATACAGGGGAATAAAGAAATTTTTTATCGCGGGTTTCTTTGAAGAGCGTTGCTGTACTTTCATCAAAAATTGAGCAATCAAAATCCACTTCATCATTGAGCAATTCATCAACTAAATGATCACCTGATGTATTTTCAAGCGATAGCGTTGATTGTTTATAAAATCTTGCAGGCATTTTTGCACCAATCACAACTGCCAATTCTGAACTATCAAGTCCAAGTTGGGCGCGATATTGCTCACCTGTTTGAAGCGTTAATTTATTTGACCCCAACGCAAAAACACCGCGCAGACTATCTGATTCTGGAGATAAAGCACGCAATATTTTTGCATTAGCACCTATTTTTTCATCATTTCTTTGAGACATATTTACCGCAAAAAAACCGTAATGCGAAGAATTGATATTTTCACTATGACGCCAATTTTTTATAGCAGACACTATATTATCTTGCCAAGAATAAAGAGACGACGACTGCTCGCTTTTAAGTTTAGCCATATCTTGAGCGCAAGGTAATTTTGATTCCATTTCAGGAAAGTAATGCACTGCTTTTAGCGCATTATCCAAAACACTCACGAGATGCTCATCAAGTCTCTTTGTTTTATTATCAATTTGTGCAAATGCGTTAAATTCACTTAGCCATTTAGGACTAGCTTCTTGAGCACTGCCAACATAATCCCCTAGCATTAATGCTAAACGGGCATGATGCAAAACCAAACGCCAAGTATCATCTTCAATTACTTTATCAGCCAACTGAGCGCAATCTTGCATTTTTGTAGCCCATTTCTTCGCTTCTCTGCACCATTGCGCTGATTGACTAGGAAGTCCATTTAAAAAGGCTAAACTTTGCGCAGAGTCATCCCCATGGCGATAGCCAAAATCAACCGTAATGGCTGACAGTAATTGCTTAAAATCTTTTGGTGGCGCTTTACCTCGCCAATCATTTTGTGGCATAGGCAAACGATGATGTGAAAGAATGAGCCAACTAATTAAACAGGCAAGAGGTGGCAAATCTTTGAGTGGACGTTGAACTGTATTTTTTGTCACTGTATCGAGTATTTGAGCCTCATTAATCTCTGCAATCGCGAGTCTTTCGAGCCAAGCTGAATCTGTTTTATCACCATTGATAAATGCATGAAATAATAAACAAGAAACCCATTCATGACTCAATGCTTCATCCGGAAGTTGACCAGGCTTGAGCGTTTGTTGAAAGCAAGCAGCGGCATGCCCCCAATCATGAAACAATGCCGCAACCGCTGTAATACTTTTAATCAAGGGTAAATATTGCCAGGCATTGTCGCTAGGCAAATTAATAAAGTCACTAACTGGCACCGAAGCTTGTGTGGTAAATTTATGACGATTTCCAACAATCCAAACCAACTCAGAATCTAAGTGGTCTCGAAATGCGTAGCACAAAACTGCGGTATTTTTGGTTGCAATTCGACGCAACTGTTTTTTAACCGTTTGCAGTCCTTCATCCGTCATAATGGTTTGCCACGTATTCTCTCCAATGCGGTTAGCAAAATTATCAAGAATCTGTGCTGTTTTTGATAACGCATTTTTTTCACATTCTGAAACAAAATTGACGATCATAATCTATACCCCTCAGTACTCATTTGTTTTACCGCATCAAACATAAAATCTAACGCATTGTGTCTTGTAAATAGTTCTAAACATTGCTGGCGAAACGCTTGCTCGCTCATTTTGGCTTTCGCACAAATAAAAGCTAACGGTAGAATTAACGTGTCTTTAATCAAATCAGCCACATCTAACACCAATGCTCCACGCCTTGTATTTGAATGCATCACAGCAAAGCCATACGGGATTCCAAGGACCCAAAGTGTGGTAGCAGCAAGCCCATAAGCGAGATATTCACCCTGATTTAAAAATAAATTCACCTCATCACTCCCTTCTTCATTGCGAATAAAATCCAACTGTTTCGTAGAATCTGACGCAATTTTATAGAGCTGCTTAGTGAACGCCGTATCTAAAGACAATAATTTTGAAACATCCTGGCATTGCTCAATTTTCTCAGCAAAACCCTTTATCGCTTTTTCTGTTAAAACGTCGTCTAAATAGAATCCTTCTCTTTGAAAATCTTTATCTTTTGACCAAACTTGCTGGATATAACGTAATCTCAACTGCTGAAGTTGCTTTGCAATGTGGAGGCGTTTCGCTTCATCAAACCAAAATGCCATCCAGCTCTGTAAATAGTCTGTTGGTCGGTATTGATTTTGAGCAGAGAACCACTCAACGTCCATTGCCGCGACAAGTGGTGTACCACCACTACCACTAAAACCAATTAAAACGCCCTCACTCGCAAGCATTTTGACAGCAGACTGTGTAATTGACGTGCTTGAACCCAGCAAAATCACTGTTGTATTGGCAATAGGAATGTTAAACGATTGCGTTACATCTTCTGTTTGCTGAATATAAACAACGCGCCCATCTTTCACCATAACGCGGCATGTTTCTAAATAAAAAATGTTAGCGCGCTTAGAGTGAAATATTGCTTTCGAATCAGTGAATTGTTCCATTTTGTTTTTTCTCGCTTAATTAAACGCGCACATAGTCGCCGTGGACGTCATTAATATGCTTTATTATTTGTTCAGTTATATTGGTGTATCCACAACATGAAATTCATCAGCCAACATCAAACAACCAGCTTTAGCAAACAATTTTCAAAAAAGAAACAGGGATCTTTTATTCATGGAAATACAAAGTGTCGCGAAAACTATATCAATTAATGACAGCCTAATCAGAACTTTAAGTCAAAAATGTGACGCAGTTCTCATTTTTAAAATTTTTACCCTTACAAATAAAGTACTACTGGAAGATTTACACTGCACTGCATACCTTGCTAGCCTTAAAAAACGACCATTCGAATGATTTTTCAGCACAAAATCTGATTTAAAGTTTTAAGGATGCAACGCGAACCTTTATAATGCCGCTTTAATTTATTTATTCTTCTGAGGAAAACAATGGCTGTTTACAGTACAAACGAATTTAGATCTGGCTTAAAAATCATGCTTGACAACGATCCTTGCGCAATTATCGAAAATGAATTTGTAAAGCCAGGTAAAGGACAAGCATTCAATCGAGTCAAAATCCGTAACTTAAAAACCGCTCGAGTAATTGAACGCACGTTTAAATCAGGTGACACCCTTGAAGGCGCGGATGTGGTTGATATGGAAATGCAATATCTCTACAACGACGGGGAATATCGTCATTTCATGAATCAAGAGTCGTTTGAGCAATACCAAGCTAATGCGAAAACTGTCGGTGATGCTGCACTTTGGCTCAAAGATCAAGATATGTGCACCGTGACGCTTTGGAATGATGCACCACTGGCTGTCACACCATCGAATTTTGTGGAACTCGAGATTGTTGAAACTGATCCAGGTGTTCGTGGTGATACGTCAGGCGGTGGTGGTAAACCAGCCAAATTATCTACAGGCGCCGTGGTTCGTGTTCCTTTATTTGTTCAACAAGGCGAAATAATCAAAGTCGATACACGCACAGCAGAATATATTTCACGCGTAAAAGAATAAAAAAACGTGCAATCTACACTGCACTCACCTTGGCAACCGAGTTGCTTGATTGAATCATTGCACCGAAGAGCGTGGATGCTCAGTCGCATTCGCGCTTTCTTTGAGACGCGACACGTTCTTGAAGTTGAAACGCCACTCCTAAGTCATGCAAGCGGCACCGATCCTCAACTCGCTTTTTTTACCTCCAACTACAACACACCACCCAAAACGCAAACTCTTTTTCTACAAACGTCGCCAGAATTTGCCATGAAACGGTTGCTCGCCAGCGGTAGTGGATCGATTTATCAAATTTGTAAAGCCTTCCGCAATGGCGAAGCAGGGCGATTCCATAATCCTGAATTTACTATTTTAGAATGGTACCGTGTGGGGTTTGATTTAAATGCATTAATGGATGAAGTCGAGGCATTATTTAACGATTTGTTTGAGGGACAATTAGAAACATCTCAACGTATTGCTTATTCGCGCATTTTCGAGCATTACACCGGACTTAACGCACTGACATTTTCACACCAAGCCTATTGCGAATTCGCCAAACGTGAAAATCTGCATGATGCGATGACCTTATGCGGTGACAATCACGCGTTATGGCTGGATTTTTTATTTAGTTTTTGTGTTCAACCGCATTTAGGTAAAAATGCCTTATGCTTAATCTATGGCTATCCCGCCTGCCAATCTTCACTTGCAAGGTTAAATACTGACAATCCCTTACTGACAGATAGGGTAGAAGTCTTTATTAATGGCGTAGAATTAGGTAATGGATTTTATGAATTAACGCACTCACTTGAACAAAACACGCGGTTTGAAGCTGAAATTGCGACAAGGAAACATGAAAATTTACCCACTGCAACAAAAGATACGCGCTTACTTGACGCTTTAGAGGCAGGACTTCCTGATTGCGCAGGAATTGCCATCGGTCTGGATCGGGTATTAATGATTTTGGAAAAAAGTACCTCAATTTCAGAGGTGTTAAGTTTTGATATAGACCGTGCTTAACATTAAAAAGGCGCAGCAAATTACGCTTGCTACGCCTTTATCATTAGAGGGTCTTTTATAGACTTATCTTCTATTGTTGATTTTCATCATCCACTTTTGATAAACCGTCTAATGACCAGTTACTAAGCTCTGCAGCACCACTGGTATCATCACCATTTTTGTAGCTAATACGACACACATATTTATGTTTTGTAGGTGGTGTCGCTTCTTTCAATACATCAGCTTCTGCACTAACAACATATTCATACCCGCCCAAACTCCATGCATTTAATGGTTTTTCAGGCAGATTCACCGTTGTTTTTTCGTCTAAACTCGCTTTAAGATGCACATTGCAATGCTGAAAAGCAAATTGCGACATTTCTGAGGACTGTGAAATCATACTACCTTGATCTTTGCTATCCACAAGAAATAAATCAGACGTCGCCGCATCTTTTGCAATAGGAATGAGGAGTTCGCGCTGGAAAACAATCAGGGCAATCACCCCAATAATAATGATTAGAATTCTTTTTTTACTTGTTTTATTCGTCGTTGTTTGATCGTCCATAGTTACCCTAATTAATAAAGTTAATGAAGCAACCATATTGTAACACAAGTCATTTACTGAATTTATGACGTTGCCCACCTAAAACTCACACTACAAACTCTAAACTTGTGTATTTACCAATTACGACTAGGCATTTAATTGCCTTTCATGACATTTTCCACTTTAATCTTAATGATTTATAGATAAAATCAAGCTAAAAATTAGCCGCGTTAGTGGCGTTATACCCTTTTTAAAACTATGACTTTTGCTTATAAAGTGCCATAACCTGTTTCACATAATTTTGTGTTTCAGGATAAGGCGGAATAGAATTATTGTGACGCAAAACAGAGTTTTCTCCCGCATTATAAGCGGCGATAGCAAGATCTAAATTATTTGGGAATAAGTCCAATAAATGCCTTAAATAACGAGTCCCACCGTCAATGTTTTGCTCAGGATTACTACTATCTATCACCCCAAAACGACTCGCTGTTGCTGGCATAAGCTGCATCAAACCGACCGCACCCGAAGTAGATACGGCATTTGCTCTGTAAGCAGATTCAGCTTGAATCACTGCATGAACTAATTTTTCATCCACTTGGTGACGCGCAGCCACTTGTGACACTAGATTATTGAATCTATTTTTATCCGCAATATCAAAAGATACATTAGATATATTTGACACATTCATTGGCGGAACATAAAAACCTCTTCCCACATATGAAGGAATAGGCGTTGTTGCTGGAATGATAACTTTCGTTTTACTTATTAGCGGCACATCCGTACGCAATTTATCCGTATAAATGACACGCTTACTTGTATCTTGATATTTGTAAAAATATCCCATCGTTGGCGTGGTTGCCAACGCAGGAGTTTTAATTATCGGTTTTATAGCCGGAGCAGGTGCTTTATTGGTATAAATCACAATGCCATTCGCATCTACCGATTTTTTATAAATATCTGCATTAACCTGCCCGCAGTATCCTATTATCAAAAAAATAACCAAACAATTACGCATAACCTCATTACCTTTAGCTCGTTGTCATCACCACTTTTTCAGCAGCTTGTACTGCATTATTGCGTGCTGTATCGGCACAATTGGCAATTGCTAAAGCAACACCCATTCGACGATTCACAAATGCTTGCGGTTTTCCAAATAAACGAATGTCCGTATTGGGTAGACTTAACGCCTCATGTAACCCGTTATAATTCAATCCTTGCCCATCAATTGGACTCAAAATAACCGCACTCGCACCGGCACTTTTTAACGCTGTATTCACTGGCAACCCTAAAATCGCTCGCGCATGTAAATCAAACTCTGTTTGCATTTGCGTAAGTAATGTGACCATTCCAGTATCATGAGGACGAGGACTCACTTCACTAAACCAAACTTCATCCCCAGAAATAAATAACTCCACGCCAAATAAACCCAGACCGCCAATAGCTGTCGTAATGTCTTTGGCGATATGCTGCGCTGTTTGCAACGCTTTTTCGCTCATCGCTTGTGGTTGCCAGCTTTCGCGATAATCACCATTTTCTTGCGTATGACCAATAGGCTCACAAAAAGTAGTTTCAACGTCACCTTGCGCATTTATTGCACGAACCGTTAATAATGTGATCTCAAAATCGAATGTAATTTTGCCTTCTACAATGACCTTTCCCGTATCAACGCGACCACTATTTCCAGCATATTCCCACGCAGCTTTGAGTTCTTGAGCGCTTTTCACCATGGATTGCCCTTTCCCTGACGAGGACATCGTTGGCTTAATAAAACAAGGGTAGCCAATACCGCTTTCAACCGCCGCTTCTAAATCTTCAAACGAATCCGCAAAGGCATAATTTGATGTCGGCAAGCCCAACGTTTTTGCTGCAAGTGTGCGGATGCCTTCTCGGTTCATGGTTAATTGAATAGCTCGGGCATTTGGCACCACCACGCAGTTGCCTTGTTGCTCAATTTCAAGCAACGCATCGGTTGCAAGCGCTTCAATTTCAGGAACAATATAATGCGGTTTTTCTTCATCAATTAAGGCTTTTAATGCGTTTGCATCCGTCATATCAATCACGTGAAAGCGATGGGCAAGTGCATGTGCTGGGGCATTAGCGTAACGATCAACCGCAATGACTTCAACGCCTAAACGTTGCAATGAAATGACAAGTTCTTTCCCCAACTCACCACTCCCAAGTAACAACACTTTTGTTGCGCTAGACGTTAATGCCGTGCCTAAAGTCATAAAAATTACACCTCAAAATGAATTAAAAAAGAAATTTGATTGCTCTATTATAAGCGTTAAATATTACACCAGTCGTTTTTAGGCTAAAATAGTCAATAAACGCGACTAAGTAAGTCCGAGCTCATTTCCTAGGTAAACAAAAACGTGAATTTAGAACTAATAACTACACTGCATACCCGATTGCCCACTGCACATGGGGATTTTGTGTTGCACTACTACCGAACCAATCAAGATGAAAAAGAACATTTAGCGCTAGTCAAAGGCGTTGTTGCAAAGCAAGAAGATGTGCCGGTTCGTGTTCATTCAGAATGTATTACTGGCGACGTTTTTGGTTCACGGCGGTGCGATTGTGGCGAGCAACTCGCGCGTGCAATGCAATTTGTTGAAACCGCCAGCGTTGGCGTGGTTCTTTATTTGCGCCAAGAAGGTCGCGGCATTGGTTTACTGCATAAGCTACAAGCTTATAATCTCCAAGATCAAGGCATGGATACCGTAGACGCCAATATTGCACTCGGCCATCTTGCTGATGAGCGTGAATACGGCGTCGCTGCCGCTATTTTAAACGACCTACAAATTCGCTCTGTAGCACTACTTACCAATAATCCAGCTAAGATTTCAGCGCTAACGTCACTTGGCATTAACGTCACCTCACGCTTACCTTTAGAAATAGTGGCTAATTTTGATAATGCAGATTATTTAAAAACAAAAGCCACCAAAATGGCGCATTTTTTAGGCGACACTGACGTGGTCATCCCTTAGAGTTCAACTCTTCACTCAACAAGAGAAACCATTATGCGTTATTTATTACTTCTTTTTTTATTGTGCACGTCTACATTTACCAACGCAAAAGAAGAAGAGTTACCCAATGCAGAGACTGAATTACTGCCAGAAGTCCCCGAACTTCCCATGCCAGTTAAAAGTGGCGAAAATTTAGAGCCTGACATTACCATCGTTCGCAAAGGGAAAAATACCGTACAAGAATATCGCCGCAACGGGCAATTATTCATGGTAAAAGTCGTGCCCGACGTTGGCCCCGCTTACTATTTACGCGATACAAATGGCGATGGCAAAATGGATGTCCGCTCAAACCAACTTGATCAAGGCGCTGACGTCAATATGTGGAGCATTTTTGAGTGGTAAATAATTACCCACAAAAAAAGCCGCTAAAATCATTCTAGCGGCCTTTATTTGATAAATAACGCTATTCGCTTTCCGTACTCGCCAAATCGACTAAAGTGCGGGCATTGGGTAATATAGCGTTATCAAACACACTAAGTGACGCACACAATTTATCCCGAACCACTTCATACATTGAATTGGCGAGCTTAACATGCTCTCGCGACACACGACTCACCCACATAGGGGTTGGTTTGTCACAAAGTTCACGACCATAATTGATACATTTTTGACTAACATCATCTGCCAATTTTTGATAACGAGCCATCTCTTCTTTATCTGTACTTTTTTTAATCTTTTTAAAATACGCATCACGCGCCGCCACTTCTTCTCGCAATGCCTCCAATTCGTTTAAAAAATCCATTGCTTCACGCAAAATTACATTCGAACTCATAATTTCTCCGTTTACTTAATTCTTACTCTATGACATTTGTAAAATTTGCTTACGTTGACTAAAAAAATACGTTTAACGCCTTTTTTAGTCTAGTTACATTAAATAATTTTACACAGCTAGAATAAGATTTCAATTCCTACGGACGATAAATTGACATAATTTAAGCTAAACGAATCGTGGTTTTGTCGATGATAATGTGTTTTTGTTTATATAACGCGCCAATAGCTTGTTTAAATACTTTTTTACTGACACCAAAAAGCGCATAAATCGTTTCAGGCTCGCTTTTATCGCCTACAGCTAATTCCCCACCATTATCACTTAGCATCTGCAAAATACGATCGGTCAGTGACGTCACTTTCCCATACCCCGTTTCATGCAAGGATAAATCAAGACGTAAATCATCACGGATCGTTTTAATATAGCCGTCGATTCGCTGTCCTCGCTGAAGTGTTTGGAAAATTTCATTTTCGTAGAGTAATCCCCAATGCGTATTATTCACTATGGCTTTAATACCCAAATCGGTTTGATCGGTAATTAATAACTCAACTTTTTGCCCAACGGTGAATTCATCATTTTCCATCTCATCGCTAACATACTGAGATAATTTCGTTGTGGCGACTAAACGATCTTTATCATCAAGGCGAATTTTCACAAAATACGATTCATCAACCTCAACTTCATAATGTTGCTCACTAAAGGGAAGCAGTAAATTTTTCTTCAATCCCAAGTCCAAAAAAGCACCGTAATAATTCACTGAAACCACTTTTAAATACGCAATATCATCTACTTGTGCCCATGGAATATGCGTCGTGGCAGCAAGATGTTCATCGCTATCGACAAATACAAACACGCGGACACTCTCCTCTAATTCATATTTTTTCGGTTTTTCATCAATGAGTAAAACCTGTTTACCTGAAGCTTCATCACTAAGATAAATGCCCGAACTATTTTGTTTGCTGATGGTAAGTGTGTTAATTTTGCCGATGTTTATCATGATGTGAAAGTCGCTGAAAATAGAGTAATTTTGATTGTAACACAGTTTTTTAGGTGAATTTGATTGCGTGCTTATGTAAAAATAGTGTTTCTTCTACAGACTTTATGTTAAATCACGCTATGACAGATTATGCAATCGGTTGGGATATCGGCGGTGCACACGTGAAAGTGGCCGTTATTTATCAACAAAAAATACTTGCCGTTCACCAATACCCCTGCCCGCTTTGGCAAGGTCTTAGTGAATTAGAAAACGCCGTCCACGCGTTAATTCAACAATTACCCGTTGATAAACCGCATCGTCACGCTATCACGATGACTGGCGAATTAGTGGATTTATTTGACCATCGCCACGATGGTGTCGCGCAAATTATCCAAACCATGCAGCATCTACTCAGCACACACTCTATAAATATTTTTTGTGGCGGTGAGGGTTTATTGCCAATCTTAGATGTAACAAGTGATCATTATGACGCGATTGCATCGGCAAATTGGTTAGCAAGCAGCACATTAGCAGCAAAGAAAAACCACCATGGATTATTTGTTGATATTGGCAGTACCACCACCGATATTCTACTTTTTGAAAATGGCATCGTTAATGCGCAAGGCTATAGCGATTACGCGCGATTAATTTCACAAGAACTCGTTTACACAGGTATTGTCCGAACAGCGGTCATGGCGGTTGTGCATAACGTTGTGGATAACGGACACACTGTCGGTGTCATGGCAGAATATTTTGCGACAATGGCCGATGTTTACCGTTTAACGGGCGAGCTTTGCGAAAACCACGACCAAACCCCAACAGCAGATGGCGCAGAAAAAACCATCGACGCTAGTGCAAGACGTTTATCGCGCATGATAGGTGCTGATTTTTTCAGCGAAGAATTATCGCGTTGGAAAGACGTTGCAAAACACATTCGCCATGCGCAACAAGTTCGCATCCAAGATAGCTGCGCATTACATTTAGCAAGACATTCATCAACACAAGCACTCCCACTCATTGGCGCGGGCATTGGGCGATTTCTCGTTAAAGATATCGCCACCACACTTAATTGCCCTTATATTGATTTTTCAACACTTTTTGATAGTGATTTGGCGCACTCTTTTCATCCAGCGGATTGTGCACCCGCTGTTGCTGTGGCTATGTTACTTCATTAAGCAACACGATCAGGCAAGGTGTTTCCTGCAAAATAAGCCGCTAAATTAGCCAATACTTTTTCTCCCATAGCCGTGCGCGTTTCAAGTGTCGCGCTGCCTAAATGCGGCAAAAGTTCCACATTTTCTAAGGCTAAAAAGCCTTCGTAAATATGTGGCTCATTTTCATACACATCAAGGCCTGCGCCCGCAATTTGTTTATTTTTCAACGCCTCGCAAAGCGCAACACTATCAACTACATCGCCACGCGCGGTATTGATTAAATGCGCTGACGGTTTCATTAATTTTAAGGTTTGCGCGTTGATTAAATGTTTTGTATTGGCACCTGCTGGGCAATGTAGCGACACAAAATCCGCCTGCGCCAACACTTCTTCTACAGTATTGCAACGCTTAGCCTGCAAATCCTGCGTGACGTATTCATTTGCCGCACTGGGATTGTAATAAATAATATTCATATCAAACCCATGGTGCGCTTTACGCGCCATCGCTTGACCTATACGCCCAAAACCAATGAGACCTAACGTTGCGCCTGTCACGTTTGAGCTGAGCATGTGCGTTGGACACCATCCCGTCCATTTTTTAGCACGAACCAAACGATCTCCTTCTGCGCCACGTCGCGCTGTCATTAAAAGTAACGTCATGGCAATATCAGCCGTACTTTGCGTGAGTACATCAGGTGTGTTGGTCACAATCAACTCATTCGCTTTTGCGGCAGGAATATCAATGTGGTTATACCCTACTCCAAAATTCGCTAAAATTTTGCAGCGTTTATCTTCAACATTCAAAATTTCTGCGGGAAACGAATCACAAACCGTCGGACACACCGCATCATACTGTTGCAATGCCGCTTTAAATTCATCTGCAGTTAATGGGCGATCTGTTTCGTTGAGTGTCACATCGTATAAATTGCGCAGTTTTTCTTCAACAGACGCCGGCCAGCGTCGCGTAATAAATACTTTAGGCTTGTTCATGTTTTACTCCAAAAATTTTAGGGATTATCTTTTTTTAAAATAGCAGATGAAAATTGTAAAAATTCGTCTAAATGTTGCGTAATGACATTTAACGTAATTAGGTAATTGTAATTTTTTATCATCATGTACCGCAATATGATGAAACCCTACCATGTTCTTCAATGACTCCGCTAAAGCTTCATCAATGCCATTAGCTTGGGCTAACAGCGTAAATACATCACGCGAGGGATGCGTGAAATCATATTTGAATTGAGAATTTGGTAATTGACGAATGCGCTCACATGCGAGAATTTTACACTTAAACTTGGGGAATTAGGCGGTATTTATCAAAAAAACAGCGTAAAACGAACGGAAAAAGTAATGAGATTTAACAATAACCGATGTGTTATTTTTGGTCGTGATGCAATTCGTATTTTTCAGCAAGTAACACCTGTTCGCTCGCTTTGGGATTTTTTTCAAGTCGCGCGGCAACACGATATAGCGGGAAGGTACTTAAACTATTTTTGTACATAGAAATAGGATCTATCTTTCTAAAACCTTGATAGATTGTCTGCGGAACATCATTGGATTTTTGTTCTTGATAAATAGATGCTATAAATTTTGATTCATTCATAATATCCCCCCTATTTAAAACATCGTAAATTTTAGTCTGTTATTTTAAGAAAAATCCATTTGCAATCGTAACCTAACATTTTCTTTGTATGATTGACACAAATCCTCTTCAATCGATTGAAGTTAACTATTTCTTTCAAGGAATATCTGCTTTATTGAATGTTATTATACCGTCAAAGTCCCTTTTTAACGTTTTATTCCTCTATTTTAAAAATAAACCCATGAAAAACACATCCACCATTTCGCAAAATGCATCTCTTCCAATATCGGTGAGTTTCTGGCAAGCATTTAGTTTTTGGCTTAAATTAGGGTTTGTCAGTTTTGGCGGCCCTGCTGGGCAAATTGCCATCATGCACCACGAATTAGTCGAAAAACGCCGATGGATTTCAGAGAATCGTTTTTTACACGCCCTCAACTATTGTATGCTACTTCCTGGCCCTGAAGCTCAACAATTAGCCACTTACTTAGGTTGGCTCATGCATCGAACAGTTGGTGGAATTGTCGCTGGGGTATTATTCGTTCTACCGTCATTATTTCTGCTTATTTTTTTAAGCTGGATTTATTTACGCTTTGGAAATATTCCCGAAATTGCCGCCATACTTTATGGCATTAAACCAGCTGTGACAGCCATTGTATTATTTGCTGCTTATCGTATTGGTTCACGCGCATTAAAAAACCGCGTGCTATACCTATTTGCTGTGCTGTCTTTTTTAGCCATTTTTATTTGGCAAACCCCCTTTCCAATGATCGTTTTAGGGGCGGCTTTTCTCGGTGCTGTTGGTGGAAAACTCATGCCTCACTATTTTTCAGTGACTGATGGACATGGCAGCGCAAAAAAACATTATGGACCCGCACTCATTGATGATGACACCCCCACTCCCCCGCATGCGCTTTTTCGATGGGGACGACTCATAAAAATCATTACGGCTGGGGTTCTATTATGGGGTGGCGCTATGGCCTATCTTTACAGCCAATATGGTTGGGAAGGTGCGTTAACGCAAATGGCGTGGTTTTTTAGTAAAGCAGCCTTACTTACCTTTGGGGGTGCTTACGCTGTTCTACCGTATGTTTATCAGGGAGCGGTTGCCCATTACCACTGGCTCAGTGCCGCGCAAATGATGGATGGCTTAGCTTTAGGTGAAACAACGCCTGGGCCGTTGATTATGATTGTCACTTTTGTCGGATTTGTTGCAGGATGGACGCAAGAACTCTTTGGTTCTCAGCAACTTTTGTTGTCAGGCACAATCGCTTCACTCGTGGTGACCTATTTTACCTTTTTACCCAGCTTTCTTTTCATCCTTGCTGGTGGGCCTATTGTTGAATCGACCCATGGCAATTTAACATTTACCGCACCTCTATCAGCAATTACCGCTGCTGTTGTGGGTGTCATTTTGAACTTAGCCGTATTTTTTGCCCAGCACACATTTTTACCTAACGGTCTTGATGGCGCATTTGATTTCATGAGTATTGCTATTTCTGCTGGCGCACTTTTGGCTTTAGTCCGCTACAAGATTGGCGTTATACCCGTCATTGCAGTGTGTGGTTTACTGGGTGTCGGATGGAAATTATTCATTTAATTCAGAATAAAACCAACTGACACCAAATAAAGCCCTTTTTTGATACGTTGAAATCAATGATTACCAGCAATGGAGAGCTGTTCAATTAAAATTGAACCCGCGCGGACATTACCGCGATAATCGACATCGCTGCCTACCGCCACAATATTTCTAAACATCTCTTTTAGATTACCTGCAATGGTAATTTCTTCAACTGGATAGGCAATCACGCCATTTTCAACCCAAAATCCAGCCGCACCACGAGAATAATCGCCTGTGACCATTTTTACGCCCTGCCCCATCAACTCTGTAACCAGCAATCCTGTTCCAAGTAACTGTAACATTGACTCAAAATCACCTGCGCTTGGCGTCAGCGTCAAATTACGCACACCACCCGCATTACCTGTGCTTTTGAAACCCAATTTTTTGGCTGAATACGTGCCGAGAACATAATCTTGCAAAATACCATCGCGCACCAAATCACGATGACGCGTTGCCACCCCTTCACTGTCAAAACTTGCACTACCTAATGCGCCAATTAAATGTGGTTGCTCGTGAATATGTATAAATTCAGGAAAAATTTGTTTGCCCAGCGCATCAAGTAAAAAACTCGATTTACGATATAACGCGCCACCACTAATCGCACCCACAAACGAATTGAGTAAACTACCCGAAACTTCAGCACAAAATAGAACAGGACATTGACGCGGGCTCAAACTACGCCCACCCAAACGACTTAATGTACGCTCAGCGGCTTTAATACCCACATCACGCGCCATTTCAAGCCCCTCCGCACGTCGCGCAACGGTGTACCAATAATCGCGCTGCATATCGTCACCACGTTGCGCAAGCACCGAGCAACTCAATGAATGACGCGTTGAAATCCGCGCTTGCAAAAATCCAAGGCTATTACCAAACACGCTAATGCCTTGATTCGTACTTACTGACGCACCTTCAGAATTGCTGATATCCTCGTGATAACTTCGCGCAGCATCTTCACATTCAATGGCAAGCGCAATCGCTTCATCGGGTGAGAGCGCCCATGGATGATATAAATCTAAATCTGGAAATTCAGTTGCCAATAAATCAGCATCGGGTAAACCGGCATAAGCATCTTCACTGGTATAGCGTGCGATACTGCAAGCGGCGCTGACGGTTTCTTTTATCGATTCGGGCGATAAATCACTCGTGCTTGCCGCGCCTTTGCGTTGCCCAAAATAAACAGTGATGCCAAGACCTTGACTGCAATGATGCTCAATAGTCTCCACTACGCCAAGACGTGCATTGACTGATAAACCATCATCAATACTCAAACCCGCTTCGGCGGCGCTTGCACCTTGCAAAGCGGCTTCGTCTAACAGTTGCGCAACCGTTTGTTTTAATTCTTCTATACGTTCAATCTGCACGGTCAATCCTTTTAATGTTTAGTGAGATACATAATTTGTTTTCGATGTCGCACTATCAACAGCGCGAGATTTATGCGTAAAAATATTTTTCAATCGATTAAATGCCGATGGTAGCGTTGTATCCATGACCATTTCATTACCCATTGACACAATAATACGCGTCAATTCGGGCATTTTATTTTTAGTGGAGGCAATGTATATCGGTTGAACATAAACAATGGTGTTGCCCATGGGTAAAATCACCATACGTCCCATTTCCACAGACGAGCCATTTTGATCCCACAACGTAAATTGTTGTGAAATTTCAGGATGCTGTTGCGTGAGCGCTTCAATTTGCTCAGGGCCGTTCACTTGAACGTCTTTACCAAATTTGTACACGGTAATATTCGGACTGTAGCTATTTTCACCACACTGCGTTTTATCGAGCGTACTTGCCATGCCAATCATACTTAAATTATTACGATTCACTGGGGTCATTGGATGAATTAATACAAACTCTTCTGTGTCATTGCAATGACCAAAATCCATCGTTTGATAATAGGGCATCACGGCACGACCGCGAACATTGGCATGCGCCCATGTTTCAGCTTGCTCGTAAAATAATTCGGGACTTTGTTGATGATATTTTGCGTACACGTCCATTTGCAACTCGTATAAATCACGCGGATAACGCAAATGCTGTTTTAATTCAGCTGGCATATCCTCAAGTGTCTTAAATAAACCCGGATAGGCGCGATCGTAAGTTTTGACAATGGCATCGGTAGGATCACTGATATAGTAATCGACATCCCCATCGAACGCATCGACAACAATTTTAACCGAATTGCGAATGTAGTTAAATGGCTCGCCGTGATTCATACCCTCTTTGCGAATAGGTTTTGAAACAGGGTATTTATCAGAAACCGTATAAGCATCTTGAACCCAATAAAAACGATCTTTTGTCATTACTAAATAAGGATCTTTATCCAAATCCAAAAATGGCGTTAACTTTTGAATACGCTCAATGACATTACGATAAATTTTGAGCTTGCTCTCTTGCGAAATATTGGTTGAGAAAAACAATTTTTCATCGCGCAATTTGAACGCAAATAACGCTTTTTTCAACGTCGAGGAGAAAGGTATACCGCCTTCACCGTGATAGGCTTCGTTGGTTGCAGCATCATTGCTTGTTGTGGCAATACCAACGACATTGAGCTTATTGGGTACCACAGCATAATCATATTGTTCAAGGCCGTAGTAAAGATCAGGGTGGGTTACCGTAAAATTCACATCTGAGTGCATATTTAAATCACGAAGATACCATGTTAATGGCGCATCAGCGTCTTGCGCTGCGGGAGTCATCACCGCGCCATAGCCATGCGTGTAGCGCAAATGACGATTTTCCCAGTTTTGCGCTTCTTTAGGTAATTTAGACACATTCACTTCACGCGCGGCAATATTGACTTGACGTACATGATTTGAAATGAAATAGCGATCTTCGTCAACCGCTAGAAATTT
>Ga0214168_1000261_pt1 | contig 21800 bp, 15 predicted proteins | sample LakMenepilimnion_FD_153002 | JGI IMG/M metagenome (GOLD analysis project Ga0214168, IMG submission 153002) | Freshwater microbial communities from Lake Mendota, WI - Practice 29OCT2010 epilimnion v4 | ecosystem: Environmental > Aquatic > Freshwater > Lake > Epilimnion/Euphotic zone | place: Lake...
AAAAAAGTAAAATTCATACCGATAGAGGAACTATTCAACTATCCAATAAAGCCTAGTCGTATCATAAGAGAACCTATCATAGATGAAGTAGATAACACCCTTCCTGATGATTATATTGATTATAGGATTGGTAATACAACCGACCTATTAAGTCAAGCAGAAACCCTAAGAATAGATGATATGCAAGGTATAGGAATTAACTACACAATAGAAGAATTTAATCGTTTCCAAGACTCCCTTATGGCACAATACTTGCTAGATTTGATGTACTATAATACTATTTTTATCAATAGATATTTTTCAGAAAACTAAATAAATAAAAATCACTTAACACTTAAAACTAAAAACAAAATGAACAACGACAAAGATTTTTACAACGAGATAGATTCATCTAATACTACTATTGCAAATATATCCATTCTTTTAACTATTTTATTAGGGATTATGTTTGTATGTTATGCTGTATATAGGGCTGTAATGGGTTAAAATACTAATCACTAAAACTAAATAAAGACAATGGTATCCTTTAATAACGAAATCGAGGTACACTCGGAGGAATGGCACAGATATAGAGCGAGGTCTGTGGGAGCGTCAGAAATAGGAACTATTCTAGGACTGAATAAATATATGTGTGCATTGAAATTGCACCATATTAAACTAGGGTTATACAAGCAAGGGAATAAGAATCTAAGAATGTATCTAGGGAATATGTCGGAGGACTTGATTGGGGATATATTCAACTATTGGGAGAAGGATAAGGAAACAACCCTCCGTAACCTAGAATTAAAACGAAAGGTAAGGAATGTAGAAGCCTTAAATTCTTTTGCTACGAATGCAAAATATAAGCACTTGTCAGCCTCGCTTGACCGCCATTTTTTTTGCGAAAATTTGGGTTGGTGCGCTGTTGAGTTAAAAAATAAAACCTCCCAATCCTACAAGGAATATGAGAATAAGACAAACCCATGTGAACTACTGCAATTAGCTACTCAACTTTTAGTATCAGAATACAAAAAAGGGTATCTTGTTTATTTAATTGACAACGCTGATATAGAAGTTATGGAACTCACATACGAGGATGCCTTACAAATGGAAGCTACTATCACTAAGGGAGTAGCTAAATTCTATGGGAACGTACAAAAATCTAGGGTTGTTCTAAATCAAATCGAGGAAGCTAAATCCAACTTCAATATGAAGGAAGTGGAACGATTAGAACAGCTACTCTACACCCTAGAACCTGATGCTAGTGACGACCAAGCGTATTTAGATTATTTAACCGAAATAGCCAAGACTAGAAAGAACGAAATCCCAATAGTAGCCAATGAAGAAATGTTTGAAACAGCAAAATCCCTAAGCAAAGTTAGAGATAAAATTAAAAAGCTAGAGGAACAAGAAACAACCCTTAAATCAAAGATACATACATTCCTAAGGGTAAATAATAAACTAAAGTTAGACTTTGGTAAGTTGGGTTATATATCAATATTTGAAGGGAGGTTTAACTTTAGATATAAAGGGTGATGCTTTTGTAAGTTGAATAAATAAAAAAAAAACTACTAATAAATAATTAGTAGTTTTTTTTGTGATTTAATTTTTATTTCCGATTACGATAAAAAGCAATTTGGTATCCTCCTAATTTCTTCGTGGCTTATTTTATCCTCAAATAGTAGGTATTTTTCTTTTGCTATTTTAAACACATCCATTTTTTGTGCTGTATCCCAATTTGAATCGTATTTTTGATGGCAGTCTAAGCACAACTCTAGCCAATTATCCTTGTTTGTTTTGATTGAATTGAAAATGGATTTTGGTAATAAATGCGCCAATCCCCATTTCCAATACTTCTCATTATGTTTAGGACTAGATTTATTACAATTAAGGCAAACCCCTGTCATCTCTTTCCTTCTTTCGATAAACCATTCTTCTAGTGGGTTATCCAACTTTTTTTGTTCTATTTCCTTTTTCTTCTTCTCGGATACTTTGGGTATTCTGTGTACTTTTTTTACATCCTCGCACTCTGTTAAAGTATTCCACGCCCTGCATGATGGACATTGACCTAGATACTTGTATGACTTATAGCCACAATTACATTTGTAAGACATGAGTTATTTTTCTGATTCTTGAATTATCCCTAATAGTTCATCGGCTGTAAGGTTTCGCAATCCTTTGGGTGAATACAAATCATTGTGAGTTATATGGAACATCATTTTATCCCTTAATTTATTATATTCATTCAAATAGTTTTTAAATACTTTAGGGCGTTCCTTGCTTTCTACTAGGGTGTATCTTTGGTTTAACCATAAATCAAATTCATGTCTAGCGTATGACCTTGCGAAGTCGTCATCTGATGAACGTAGCCTACTAAATTCAGCCTTTAAATTATCTAGGGTATCTATCTGTTCGGATAGTTTGTGTTTGTATTTCATGGGTTAATTTTATTGGTCAAACAATTTATTTCTATCATCCTCGTTTGATGTTGTAAATTCCACTTCTGCAATATTGGAATCATACTTTACATTCTGTTCCATTGAGTGTATTTCAGCTATTGAATATTTATCTTGGATGTCACTCATAAGGATGTAATCTTCTTTAATACCATCTATTGCATTTTTAGTGCAAGTATATATCCCTGCAAATACTGAATCGTGGGAGTTGGCATCCTTAATAAATAGTATGTAGTTTTTAGGTTTTGACATTTTGTTTTTATTTAGTTTGTGTTTGGTTTATAATATCCTTGATACCTTTCTCTATTTTTTTGTTATCGGATTTGGGTTTATCTTTCTTGGGTTTAGGGGCGTTATCCATTTCCTCTAGTTCGCTAATTTCTTGATTCGTGTACATGGCGTATTTTCGACCTAGCTTTTTGACTGCATTTTTTATACATTCTGAATTTAGGATAGGCAACCAATTTTGATTTGATTCAGCTACAAAGGTTGCACTCCCTGTAAATCGGTACATATCCATTCCACTAGGACTTTGGTAATACAATACCAACTCTAGGCTTCCTGATACGATAACGTCATGCCCTCTTAGCGTTATTGTGTATTGAAAGTTTACATCCTCCCATTTAGCGAAATCTTGCCATAGGAGTTCTTTTATTTTTATTATTGGTACGAATTGGATTCCTTCTGATAATTCTTTCAAATAAGGAGGGTTCTCGTCAAATATTTTATTTAGTTTCATTGTTATCGTTTAAAATCATTGATAATAAAATAGAGTAATTAGCTAAATCCAATACACTATCTTGAATACTCTCGTTATTTGGCGCTTTATCCGAATTTAACAAAACACCCAATCTTGCAACTTTTGTAGCTATTAATGATAAGCAATTTAACTCTGCTTTTAAACCACATATACCTCCTGCTAATTTGAAGTTAGATAGCCTATCTGTATTTGCATAGTCGTTACCTTTTTTAAAAAGGATTTCTTTCATTTGACTAGATATTATTTCAAAATGTTTTACTTGCTCTTCTTGTGTCATTTTTTTTATTTATTATTTAAAATCGGATATTGTTTGAACAAGTTGTTTTAGTCTAGTGTTTAATTCGCTATTCTCTAGTAATGGAACTTGGACTTCTTTTAGCTTGGATATATATTCAGTTACCTTTTGGGTATCATTAAGCATTGATTGTCTTTCTTGTTCTATTCTTAGTTCTTGGTTAGTAAGTGCTTTTTGAACTTTCTCTGCGTATTCTTTAGCGTTAAAGTCATCGGCTAGAACATCCTTTCTAAATAGTATAAATGATTCATCTTCTACTTGTCTTGACCAACCTTGTGTATTGAAGTTATAAGCTAATAATCCGTTGAAGTGTATTGCTTTTTCGGCTATGATTTTATTCTCTGCGTCTATTCTTTGTTGCTCTGCTAATCTTTGCGCTTCTTGTTCTTTCTCTAATTGGGCTTTGGCTTCATCCGCTTCCTTTTGTTTTCTCTCTCTTTCTATTCTATCCTTCTCTGCTTGGATTTTATCTTCTTCCTCTTTTTTCATTCGGTTGAAATCATCCATTTGTTTTTGCAAAGCGTCTTGTTGGGCTTTTAGTTGCGCTTGGATACGCTCGTTTTCAAGTCTTGCATCCTCTACTTTTTTCTTTTCAAGTTCATCCGCTATACGTTGACGTTCTGCTTCTGCTTGTCTTTCTTCTTCTTCTTTTATATTAAGAGCGTTGGCTACTTTTACTTTTTCAAGTAGGGAGTTATACTTTTCATCGTCTATCCCTTTTACGTACATTGCATCTATGGATATTTCTCGGACAGAATACATTTCACCATCAAACTTTAATCCATTGGATTTTAGTTCTGTCATTCGGTTGTCGTATCGCTCTTGCGCTTCTCTCTCAATGCGTTCTGCTTCCGCTTTTTGCATAGCTTCATACTTCTCTCTTTCTACCCATAAAGGTTCTTCTATTTTAGCTACTTCTGCTTGGATAAACTTCTCTTGGGAGTTCACTAATTTAATGTAAATTTGGGCATCCTCTTTTAGTTCTTTAGACTTCTTTTCTAATCCTGTTCTTAAAGGGCGTACTACCGAAATAGCTTTCTTTACCTCCTCGTATGTATCCTTATCATCTAGGGATGTTACCTTTAGTTTACCATACTTCTTTTTTAATTCAGCTAAATGTTTTTTCATATCGCTGTTTTCAAATAGCGTGGCAAAACTTTTTTCTACTTGAACTAATTGAGCCTCTCCTTTTGTAGCGTAATCGTGTTGCTCTAGGATTACTGCATCTTGTACATTGTTGTTGTTTTCGCTTGACATTTTGTTTGTTTTTATTACGAAACAAAAGTACAAAACAATAATTTACATTGCAAATTATTTTAGATATTTTTTAAAAGATTTTTAATAGTTTAGTTTTTTGACTAAATCTACTTCATGCGTAACTTCAAACTCAAAATGCCATGACGTATTATTGCCTACTGATAATTCGTACACTATGAGGTTATTTGGCATTACCTTTATACTTGTTACCATTCTCTCGATATATTGGGCATCATGCTTTATGTAAAGCACATCCTCTATATCGTATAGGGTTGTAATTGTCATTCTTATTTAATTCGGGATTCTTCTCCTTTGATTAATCTTCTGAATGTATTTATAGCACCTACTCTTGTAAATTCATCCCAAATATTATCGTAGTTTTCTAGGTATATTTTCTTCATAGCTAGTTCATTCTCTCTTACTTGGGTGAAATCATCTTCTTTAATAGCTTGCATTGCGCTAGTGAATTGATTAAGTTTTTCGCCATAGTTTATACCTGCTGATGGGATAGGACTAAATGCTATTTGTGTTGCTTTTTCATCCCAATCTTTTTCTTTTGTTTTAAAGAAGGATTCCATTGAGCGTGATAATGAGTTTTCTTTTGCTAGTGTCGTTACTTGGGATACGAGGTTTTGCAGTTCTTTTGCTTTATCGTATTTATATCCACTTCTTTCATTTGAGTAATCTACACCACTATACTCTAGTGTTTTGTATGCTGATAGCCATATTGGAGAAAAATAGTTTAGCACTTTTCTAGTCGTTTTGGATTTCATCATAGTATCCATCATTTCATTGTACCAATATTTTTCATCGTCATCTTCAAATGCTTGCGCTATCATAAATACAGCCATAGCGGTAGTGCCTATAATTGATTTGGTTATTGCATGGAGTTGGTTTTGTTGAAACTCCAAATCCTTTTTCATCACCTCTTTATCAATTCCATCAATGGACTGACTTTCTAAATCATACTTATCCCTATAACGCTTTGCTGATGAGTATAATCCTGCACCTTCTATTAATCCGTAGGGTGTCCATTGAAGGGATAATACAAACCAATTAGCCATACCATTTGCAAATGCGCCTATTGTTGATTGAGCGACTGTTCCTGCCATTAATTCTATTGAGGCTTTAGTGTAATTACCATTCGATTTACTATCCTCTGCGTTTTGGAATAATTGTCTTTGAACGGATGTTGAAGCGTCTGCTAATCCATAGGATGCTGTACTAGCTATGTTTAATACGCTCGTTGCTTTCATTCTTTTTTTACCGAACTGAATCATAGCACTTGCGGTAGCACTATCGTATATTGCCGATACAACTTCTTTTACATTTGAAACACTTATAGTTCCATTATCCGCTAACACTTCTGCTAATAAAGAAAATTCAACATCTCTTTTCATTAGCATTTTCTCACCTGCATTTACGACTATACCTAAAGACTGCATCATCTTTATTTGCTCGTTGACTGCATCACTTATTTGCTTCTTGTAATCGCTATCTTTTAATGCTTTATTGTAATCTAGGATTATATCGTTTATTTGAGATTTTGATAACCCCTCCCTCTCTAATAACTCATAAGTTGTAAGTAATGCGCCCTTAGCGATATTGCTTTGCATAAACCCTGCATCAAATGAATTTAATAGGATACGACTAATTGTATTTATCGCTACAACAGGGGTTGTTGCAACGCCCTCTACTACATTTGCTATTCCACCCTCCTTGAATAAATTTATCCATTGTCTAATACGATATTGCTCTCCCGAAGGTAGTTCATGCCCTAGTACTGAATCTTGTAATGTTACCGATTCTATACCTCCTAATATTTGGGATACAAACCCATTTATAAAAGCCTTTTGACTATTTACAAATGTAGGTATCGCATTAGTTCCATACTCCCTAAATAATAATAAACTATTTACCATTGAGTTAGGGAATCCCGAAATGATATTTTGAGCAATATTAAATGAGTTTTGAAGTATGGATTGCATGATAGTATTTAGGTAAGCATTAATTACCCTTACTACTCTTTGCGGTGTACTGCCTCTTTTTACGGAGTTGGTTGCTATCTGTTTTAAATTACGTTGTATGGTTTGAATAGCTATGCCATTTACAGGGGCGTATGGATTTGTTAGATTAATCCCCTTCGCTACTTCAACACCCTCTCTAATCAAGTCTATATCCTCTTGCTGTAATTCGTTTACTTCTAAAATATCTAGGATAGTACTTGATGTTTGCTCATTGTACGCAATCCCATTATTTAATTCAGTCAATGCCATTAATTTATCAATAGCTTTTGCTTTTTCTGCTTTCCCTTTGAACTTTGCAAAAACTAATTTCCTTAATTCATTTACAAGTAAATCCTTTTGTCCTTCGGTTAATTCGCTTCCGTATTTTTTATCTAAATAATCTCTTAGGTTATCCTCTAAATCTAATAATGATATTTCTTTATTCTTGATTTTATTGATAACTCCACCCCAATCCGTTACTACTCTTTTTAGTAGGTCGTCTTGGTTTCGGGATACTTTGATATTACCTGTGGATTTTATAAAATCGGATATAATAGAAGATATTGTATCCCTTGCAGGTCTATTTGCTACGGATGCTTTTTGAGCAATAACATCATTTCTTTTTTGGGTGTAAAGATTCTCAAAGTAATCTGCAATACGTTGTGCATCTTCTTCTGAATACTTTACTAGGTTTCCGTTCTTATCCGTAACTCCCTTTTTTAGAAGTTCCAATATTTTAGCTGTGACTAATTTAGGCTCTCCGTACTCTCCTGCTAGGGTATCCCAATTAATATTATTATTGAAGTTCTTAACTCCCTTACCATCTATTATTAATCCGTTTTGATTTAATAGGTTTCTTAGTAATTCTTGTTGCTCTCCACTTGATAAAATTATATCGTATGTAGCGTCTTGCAATCGTTGGGTATATGTGTCGTATTGTTCTTGTAGGATTTGTTTTTGGGTATCATCTAATCCCTCTCGCATTGCAATTTCATCTACGACTAATCTTATTCTTGACTGCAACTCATTAAATCCATCTTTGATATTTTTAAATGAAGTTATATTTCCATCGGCATCTACAACAGGGTAATTTTGTATTTGCTCTAATAGGAAAAATTGGTTTATCGCTTCATATACACCCTTGCTTTGTTTTTTATTTTTTTCTAATTTTGAGTTGATTAATTTATTAAACGTATCGGATATTTGCTTCATCACAGATACATTAATACTACCTTGTGGGTAATATTTTTCATCAAATAATTTCATAATCGTACTCTCTGCGTTACCTACTGCATCCAAACGACCTGTTGTACTTTCTTTATCTTTTGGTACTTCACCTTTAAGTGAATTTCCTATACGTCTTGAATTGTTTGCAAATTCTATTTCAGAAAACTTTATTAATTCATCGGAGTTACTAATCCTTGAATCATTTACATTATAGTATAACTCATTATATATCGAAGCTAAACTCTCTGCATCTATTTCAACTCCCAACGACCTTACTTCGCTATATAAACCGCTAATATTAGCCGACTTATTTTCAGCTATTTTTTCGGATACAAGTTCATTTACAAATTCCTTTATATCATTCTTTAAAGATGTGTCTTTGATAAGACAATTTAGTTTTAGTGCCATTTAGTTTACTTACATTTATTTATTGCATTAAATAATCTATCTCTTAAATCTTTTGCTCTTTCCTCCCTACTTGTGCTTTTTGCTTTCTTGGATTCTTCTATCATTTCTGCTTCAAATTTAGCGTCAACTTTCTTTTTATTTGATGCTTTAGGTTTTGATTTTGAAGTAGTCGGAGTAATTGGATTAGCACTAGGGATATTAACATTATTTAATTGCTTTTGACTTGCTTTATTTTTAATTGCGTCTTGTATCCTAGACACTTGTTCTGTTTGCTTTTTGGTCAATATCCTAGATGTTGCGTAATCGTTCAATACGCCCCCTCTAGCAAATTCAGCAAGGATTAAATCACTCCTTCTAGCATTGAACGCTAATGAGTACCCTCTCATTGTATCGTTGGTGAACGAATCTAATCTATCTCTAAGTTTTAATAATTCTTCTCTTTCTATCGGGTCTGTTGCTTTAAGGATTCTCTCATAGGTATCGTTATTCATTACATTTAATATCCCTACAAGTCTTGCAGGTGGAATCATATATCCTTCCCCACTTTTCCCTTTTTTGACATTATCCTCTAGTTCGGTTAAAAACTTAGATACCCAATCAGGGCTACTATTATAGAAATTAAACAACATAGAGGCATCGTCAAACGCAACATTTCTTAATCTTTCTAATGATTCCTCAACGTATGTAGCATCCTTTTGTAAATCCTCGTTACTACGTTCTTGGTTTCTATCGGTTGTTATAGCGGTTATTCTTTGTAATAGCTCTCCATTGGGATTATCTCCTACATCCAATAATAGTATTTGAAGCGGACTAGCAAACTTAGGTTTATCGCCCATAGTCTTAACCTTCTCTTCTTCTCTTGCTGTTTTTATTTGAGATGCTTCATCGTATAGTTCTTTGAATTGATTTGCTTTAGATTCTTTCATCTTTGCAAATCGAACCATTGTATCTACATTCTTATTGAAGGATTCTTTACTTACATTATTAGCAAACGCCCCTAGTACTGCATCTATTTCACTTGGGGTTAATTCGCTATATTTATCTAATAATGATTGGGCGTATTGCTCTATTGAATTTGCTAGTTCGGGTTTCATTGAACCCTTATCGCCTATACCTAATTTTGTTTTTGCGTACTTTACTATTTCGGGAATAGCCTTATCTCTCCCATATACTTTTACAAAATCAAATAACGCTTTTACAAAATCAATAAAATCTCTTTCGTTTTGTATTGGGTCGTAAACAATTCCTTGACTACCTAGTTTATTCCATGCTTTTTTTAAATTCTTTTTCGCTTTTTCTAGTGGCTGTTCTTTGATTAATTTAGCTACTTCGTTATCATCAAAATTATCATCAATAAAACGAATACCATCTCTATGTAATCCGTTTTCTTTTAGCTTAGATAAAACTTGTTCTTTTGTAGTTGCGCCTTGCTTGCTAGCCGATTCGATATACTCTTTACCTTTTGCTATTTTATCATCATAGGATACATCTTTTTCTATAAATACAGGGATTAATTTTTCACCTCTTTCTTTTGCGATAATAGCACGATTTCTACCTTCTTGACCAAATCTTCCGCTTCTAGTAGATAAAAAAGGCATATTTATTTTATTACCTTCATTGATAGCTTTATTTATTGCATCTTTTTTCTCTTGTGTTACATTAGCGTCATCTTTTGTACCTAAACCTTCCCTTACTCTTTTTAAGTATTCGTCAGGCGACATCATTACAACATCACCGCTTACACCTTTATAAAAATAGTTGTACCCATCATCTTCTAGTAAATCATCTAGTCCACTTATGCCTGTTTTTTTAGGATTAAAAATACCTTCGTAAACTTCTGTATCGGGTTTAATTTCCACGTTTTCGACCTGCCCTTTATCCTCAAACGGATTATACTCTTCGCTTATTACAAAGTACCTGCTGTCCATTTTAGGTGCAAGGATTTCCAACTCCCCTTCATGTAGTAAAGTAGCAAATTGGTCGTAGGTATAATCCTTACCTTTGTATTTTATTTCGCAATCCATTTGTTATCCGAATAATTCTTCTTCTAATAAAAGTAAATTCAATTTCGTAGGTTCAACTCCCTCTAATATGTTTATCATATCGGAGTATTCCGCTACACTTTCTGTTTGAACTTTACGGAGTGGTTGTAATAAATCAAATGCACATACATCACCTAGTTCTAGTATTTTAACTGAATCCTTTTCGTATTCTCCGTATAGTTTAAATTCTATGTCATAGGACATTTCAATAACTTCTACTAGGGATGTATAATCTACTTTAGGTTTTGCTATCGGGGGTAAATCCACAATGACATTCCAATCCACTAAAAACTTTTCTAGTATTTGGGCGTGTTCTAATTCTGCTTTACTTTCCTTTTCAAAAAAAGAAGATGCAACCTTAAATCCTACACCTGTACACCAATTAGATGCACCCTTGTAATGATAAAATGCAGTATATTCATCAGCTACTCTTTGCATGAGTATGTTTACTATCTCTTTTGAAAGTGTTTTAGGTTTTTTCATTTTTTAACAATCCCCTTTTTTAGTTATTAATTTCAATTTATTAAGTTGGTCAGTTATGGATGTAAAGTTAGTAATTATGAAGTTAAGTTTTGAATCTTTTTTTAGTTCATTATCATAATCCTCTTTAGCTTTTCTAGCTTCACTTGTTGTTTGGGCGTTATCTATTTTAGATGATAATTCAGATAGTTTGGATATTGATTTGGATACATTACTACCTATCGACATAAATCTTATGTCATTTGTATCGGGATTAAATGTAGTGTTTGTTCCATCAGCAAGTTTTATTTGATTTTTAAATTCATCAAAAACATGGATATGAGAAGTACTTTCGTTTAATCCCATATTTTTAAACCTATCCGAAACGTCTGTTAATATAATTCCATCAAATCCTAAATTTTTAAATAGGTCTGCAATAACTTGACTGCTTGCTAATTCTCCATTATAATTATCGTACAATTCAGCCTTTCTTAATCTTTTTTCTATACTATCTAAATCAACCTCTGTTTCGTAATAATTATCTCCTAGTATTTCGGATGCCAATGAAGAATCGTATCCATTATCATCTAATGCTTTCTCTAATGCTTCAACTAATTTATTACCTTCTCCTTGTTTTTCAATAGCCCTATCTCTAATATCATATTCATAATCTTCTTTTGCTTCTTCGATAGAAATATCATTTTCATCCGCAACTTCTTGTGTAGCTTCCTCTAAATAAGTTTCATCAATTTCTAAAGCATCAAACCACGTAGAACCATTGCCTAGTACGATTGGATTATTTAACTTCACATATAAATCTAATACCTTTTCCTCTCCACCTATAAGTAGAGATGATGATACTCTATCAGCAACCTCAAATAGTTCCATATTAAAATCCAAAGAACTTGAATCGAAATCGGGATATTTTTCGGATATAATATCTCTAATTTTTTCATCCTTAGCTTCGCCTTCAAATGAATCGTCTATCTCATTCTCTAAATCACTTAATACCCTATCTTTCAGATTTTCAACTCTGCTTGTTATGTCAGAGCCTTGCGATAAATAATTTTCACTTGCGTCATCGTATTCGCTTGTAAAATAATTCACTTTCCCTAAATGACCTTCGATACTTCCTTTTACCGAACTATCAAACTCATAAAATTCATTAGTTGTTCCATGATAAACTTTCGCAACAATAGGTTCTCCTGTTTTTACATCTTGAATTGCACTTTCAGATACTAGGCGATTACCTCCCTTCCATTTTTTAAAACTAGGGCTACTTTCGTATTCCTCACTAAACTTAACACCCTTCTCTTGTGTGTCGTTTTGTTGCACTACTTCTTCTCCTCCTAATAAATCTCCTAGTATATCATTTACGAATATATCTAACTTTTGGTCGGGTGTAAGTTGTAAGTTTTTAATACCTAATGCTTTACCTATTTTATCTCCTAAAGTTTTAAAGAATTTATCCATCCATGCTTTAAACTTAGATAGCATAACCCCACTATTGTAATAACCCTCTCCTTTTCTACCTATTAGTGTGTTTAATGCTTCACTTGCTTGTTCTTCGGGTGTTTTGTTGGAGTAAGCAGGGTTATCTTGTATTTCTTTAAGGGCTTTCTTAAACCCTATTGTATCCTTAAATATTTCTAATCCTTCTTTCCATTGTTTAGGTAGGTAGCTTTCCCATACGTGCGACATTTCATGTAAAGGGGCTTCGGCACTCATTGTATCGGGGTTAAGATAAACACTTCCATCGGGGAATTTAGCACCGTATATCACTCCGTTGGGAGTTTGCATGAATTGTATTTTCTCTTCAATGGTAATTGCGTTCTCGTCAAATACTACATAGTTGAATCCTCTTGCTGTATCTGATGTCGCTCCTCTTGAGATACTTTCTGCAGGATATTTTATGCCGTCAATGCCATTTTCTAAAAGGAATAAGGACGCTTGTTTAGAAGATGGAAACCCTATATCAGTAAGACCCTCCAAAGAATCATCAAAATTCATCAACCTTTTATAAAGTTCTTCTCCTGTTATCTTATCATTTAATAATTCTCCTTTTACATCGCCATTTTTTATCTTGGTTGTGATTTCGGAGATGCTTTCTGAATTTCTTACTAATAAGTATTCATTTTTTGATATTAAATAACCATTCAAATATTCGTTAGCTTCACCTATTGTGTCAAATGATTCTGATGGTGTGACTTCTGACTCTTCTAAAACAAATGCAAAATATTTTTTACCGCTTTTTTTTCTATTATTAACCATTCTTTCAAGTCTATCGCCTTCATATCCAAGTTTTTTGTAAAAACCCTCTATTTCATTTATAGATACAACTTGTTTGTTTTTAAAACCATTTTTCTTTATATATTCTTTTACTTCTTTATTAACTTTTTCATCATTAAAACCCAAAACTCTTTTTCTTTCTTGCAGCGGTATTTTTTCTAATACCTCTCTACTTACAGGCTTATCCCACTCTAGCCAATTATATTTGTCGAGGGTTCTACCTTTATGTATAGATACTTTGTAAAGATTACGATTACCCTCTACCTTTGTTCTTTTTAATATATCAATAGCTTTTAAATTATCTTCATTAGGTCTTTTACTTTGATTATATTCAAGTCTTTTTATTGCTTTTTCTATTGTATAATCTACCTCTAAAGTTACATAAGCTATTTCTTCTGCATTAGTAAATTTATCACTGTCTAAATCTATTTCTTTACCATCGGTTATTATTGTCATTTTTGACTTAGCCAACTTTTCAGCATAGTTCTTGGCTATACTTTCCAAGTCCGTAAAATACAATCCCCATCCAAATGCTTGTGCGCCTTCGCCTGTACCCATTTTTTCGGTAGTAAACTTATCAAAGTTATAAGGACTACCATGCCATACAGATAAGAACTTAGTAAAGTCTACTCCGTTTTCAAGTAACTTAGATTTTAACGTCTTTTCATCAAAGAATACATCTACATTAGGGAATGCTTTTTTAAGTGTTTTTAATAGCTTATCAAACGCTTTTTTAGTAATAGTCTTAGTAGGTGTTTTACCTGCTGAAAGTTTTGGAGTATCCTTACCTTGTGATTCTATATCCAACTCCGTATCCATTTCAATAGGATTAGCCTCAAAGAAAGCATCCATATCCTTATCTATCTCTAGTAATTGTTCATCACTTAGATTAGATAGGTAGTCTATTGCTTCATCCGCAAACCCTCCGTATTCTTTTTGTATATCATCGTACTCTCCTATGTAGCTATCGTATTCTTGGTTTACTTGTTCAAGGATAAAATCTGCCATCTCCATTCTGCTTCCAAATGAATTAATAGCATCTTCTAGTAATTCTCTAAACGCCCTGCTATCATTTGTATCATCTCCTTCTAGGATGTTATTTGAACTTAGATAATCTTCTGATAGTTTTTCTGCAAGGGAATCTACTGTCTTGAACGATTTTTTATTAAGAAACTCTATCCTTGCTCTTTTTTCACCTTCGGGGAGTATTGTCTTTTGCCCCGACAAATCATTACCTCCTCTTTTGGACTTTCCGTAAATTTCAGTCAATAATTCTGCGCTATAAGTTCCTTTGTTTATAAAGTATTGTAGAACGTGCCAATATGGATTACCTGCTGTATCTACTTTTAATGCACTTAGTAAAGTAGGGTTCTTTATTTTTCGTTTAGACTTGGGAGTTTTTCCTCTTCTATCTTGTTTTTTCGCAACCTCTCCGCTACCTTCTTGATTATCTCCACTTGTTTCTGTATTGGGAGTTTGCTGTTTGGTAGCATCTGTACTTTTTGTTTTTGGTTGTTGTTGTTTTTCATTTTGTTTTATGTTTTGTTTTGGTGTTTCTGCTTTGGGTTGTTCTTTAGATAGTAGGGATTCTGATTTGCCTAAATATGCTATTTCTGTTTTTCCATATTGCTTTGACACGATAAGCAAATCACCTTGCGGGGTTGTTATTTCCGTCATTGATTTCCCGCTATTATACTTGTATTTTATACTATAACCATCAACTGTATAGGTATTTATTTTTTGTTCTTTCCCATTAATCTTTTCGTACTGAATATTTATAGTTTCGTTAGGGTCGAAAGAAGCACCATTATTAGCAACCGCCTTAGCCTCTAATTTTTCAATGGTTTTATTCAATATAGCAGTTTCCCTATCGGACAAATTTATCTTTTTTGTTCCGCTACCCTTTACACCACCCTCTGCTTTATTGGCTTTGTCTATTACATATTGGAAATCATTTATGTCTGTTTTAGGTGTTTGTTCTTTAGATAGTAGGGATTCTACCGCTTTTACTAATTCAGGATTACTTCCGTCTGCTTTTGCTTTGTGGTAGGCTTCGGAAACTTTTTTATTTGAATTTGATAATCTTTCAGAACTATCCTTTTCTAATTCTTTAAATAATTTTTCAATTTCTTTTTCTTTGTTTTTTGCATCAGACAAATAGTCAAGTCTTTTCTGTAATTGTTCTTTTCTTTCTTTATCCTTTGCGTTACTTATATCATCAGGAAGAATATCAATTTCTGTATTTATAACATCAATCGCTTGTTGCTTATTATATTCACTATTTTGCACTTCACCTAATACATCAAATAATGGAATAAGTTTTTCTGAACCTTTCCCATCTAACGCCTTAGTAGTACTTTCTATATCTTTTAATGCAGGATTACCCCTATCTAAAACGGAAGTGGATTCATCTGTTGTAGTTGTACTAATTGTTTCAGTACTTGGCTGTACTTTATCTCTAGTTCCTTCTTTAGCTTCCCCTTTGCTGTCTCCTTTCGGTTGTATAGGGATATTAGTTGTTGTTGTAACTTCTCCTCCATTTTCTTTTTGGGTTGGTGTTTGTTCTACGTTACCATTTTCCCCACTTGGGGATATTGGTTTTTGCTCTACTTTAGTTTCCTTACCTTTAGTAACGATAACTTCTTTTGATTCTACAAGTTCATCGTGTTGCTCTTTTGTAAAGGGAGTTTTAGCCCCTAGTATTGTATAAATATAATCCCCATCATCTTTCCTTTGGATAGTGATAGGCATTCCATTCATTACCCCTTGAACGGATTGGTGAATGCTAATTTCGCTTTGAGTAGCATCCTTTGTATCCTCTTCTTGGATTGGGGCGTTACTTGGTTGCTGTCCAATGTTTGTTGCAACTTCTGTATTCGTTGCTTCAATGGTTTCTTCATTTTGTGGTGTATTTTGAGTGGTTTGTAAATCTTCTTGACTTGCAGGGAGTTCTATTGAAATACCATCTTTTTCAACTACTTTATTGGGAGTTGTAGTTGAAGGTTCTTCGTATGTAACGCCCCCTTCTTCTGTAATTTTATTGTATGGCATTTCAATAGTAATACCATCTTTTTCAGTTACTTTTCTAGTTGATTTGGGTGCATCCTCGAATTGGATTCCATTAAGTTTAAGCACCCTTTGAGAAGCCTCTTCTTTGGTTTTAAATCCTTCTTCTTTTTTCTCATTATCAATCAATACACTAAATGTTCCATCAGTTTCTTCTATGATTACAAAACTTGGATTTGTATTTACTTTGGATATTGATTTCTTTAATTCCTCTTCTTGTTGTTTTTCTTCTGCTACCTTTTGTTTAAGTTCATCGGGCGTTAAAGCGTTAAAGTTTTCATCAACTATGTATTCACCCTTTAATATCCCATCCTTCTTATTTCTTACATCCGCTAATTGACTTTCTATTACTGATTTTATCCCACTATTTTTAGGATTAGCTAAATCATTTTCTAGCTTTTTCTCTAATGTCAAAAGGGATGTCAATGCTACTTTTTGATTATCGTCAAGTGTGATTCTTTTTTCTAATGCAGGAATTGTTTGTGTCGCAACTTCATTTAATGTTCGTGCTGTTTTGATTTTATCCGTTGCATCCTCAACCGACATTTTACCACTCTGTTGTTGTATATTAATAGCGTCTATAAACCCATCTAATTGTTGTTGATTAGTAGCTAGTTCGTATAATGCTCTTTGGGTAGTTCTACTTCTAAGTGATTCTACTCTACCCATAACACCTGCTACGAATAATCCATCCGTAACAGTCTGTTTAAACACTTGACCTACCGCTTCAATGCTTTCTTCTATATTTACTTGGCTTGGGTCTATTTGTCCTAAAGCTACTCCTGCTAATTGGGTTATCACTTTACCGCCTTCTGTTGTAGCTTCCTCTATCCCTTCTTTTACATCTTCTTTAATTACATTCCCTAGATATTTAGGGAGTTTATTTTTCAGAATAATACTAACACTTCTTCTGAACACTTCTTCTGTAATACTCCTAGTGGATAAATTCGTTACCAATGAAGCAATTTCGGGGGCTACCTCTCTTCTGAATACATCAAATATCCTAACGTCTTTAAATATATGTTCTGTTCCTGCGTTTAGTAGTCCGATAGTTGTAGCGTATGCAGATTTAAACAAAGGGTTTGCGTCAGGTGCTATTCTCTCTATCTCTAAACTAGCATCGTCATAAGATGATAAAAAAGCAAATGTTCCGCTACCGAAATTACTCATAGCGTTCATGTTACTTGCTAATTCCGCAACCCTTTCCGCTTTTGCTAAATACCCTAGTCCCTTTAGCGTGCTCGATGTTCCTCCTACTAATGCACTTGTACCTGCACCCAACAAACGACCAACTCCGCCTTGTGATAAGACTTGACCTGCAACAATCATACTTCCATCTCCAAATCTTTGCATATCGGTTTTTAAAGCCTCTTGTGTATATAATTCAGATAACTTTTTAGCTTCCGTTATATTTAGCTTGTCTTTTTTTAGCAACTCCTCTATTTCGCTATTTATCCTATCTTTTTCAAATGCTTTTTCGGATGCGATACTTTGTGGAGTTAATGCCCTTTGCGCTTTTTGTTGGTCTGTTTCGGATATATTAGCTAACAAGTTGTATGTTCCTGCTATTGGCATAAAAGCACCTTCAACTAAACTATTAACCAATCCACCTGCGTTCGGAATAGGTATCTTCGCCCAATTCGCTCTATCCCCTGTGAATCCTGTTTCCTTCATTAGCCTATCTCTCATTTTAGAGTACACCTTCATTTCATCATCGCTGAATTGGTCTACTAACTTATCAGCTTCTTTTACACTTATTGCATTAGGGTTTGATATTGTATTTACGCCCTCTTTTTTAAAGTACTCTATACCTATTTTTCTTTGCAAATCTCTTTCTGCCCATTCGGGGTATCTATCGTTGAAAGTTCTCTTATACTCTTGACCTTTTGCTATTAAATTAGGGTCGCCCGAAGATAACATTACGTCAATTCCCATTTTAGCTAAATCGGCTTCAAAACTCTTACTATTCCTTGCGTTTCTGTAAAGCGAGTACATAGTTGGAGATTGTACCTCTACTAACTTTTTACCTAATTCAACATCACTCGCATTAGGGTTTTTCTTTCCGTAGTAAACCGATTCCATGCGCCCTGCCATACCTAGAAGTTCGTCACGTTTTTGCTCTAACTCTTGTTTAGCCTCAAAGTATTCTTGTGGTCGCTCTTTAGGTCTTGCATCAAATCCATCACTTGTTTTTACATTGTAAGTTTCGATAGGATATTGCTCTTCTAGCTTTTTTAATTCACTTGCATAGCTATCTTTAATCCCTTGTAGTTTTGAGTTAATTACTCCCATCCCTAGCATATCTTCGGGTATAACATTAGCAAATGCTTGTACCGATTGCTTTAATGATTCGCCTCCTTTTATTTGCGCTGTTGCATCATTTCTTTTTTTATTTATTTCTGCAACTGTATTGATATTTTGGATAGGGAAATCCGTACTAAATTGCTCTACATCTTTTAACATTTGCTTGTATGCCATTGGTGCATTTTGCTTAAAGTATTTATCTTCCCTATCTCCTAACTTTTCACCATTTTGCACTTTATTTATATACTCCCCTACCTTAGCTTCTTTGGTAGTTTGATAGATAGCTAGTTCTTGTGGGGAGTTTTTTAATGCCTCACTTTTACTATTTACGTTTTGAATAATATCATTCTGTGTAGCATTTTTTATGAAATCCTCGTCTATTTTTTTATTTTCATAAAAATCATAAACATCGTTATACTCTTTTCTTACACTACGACCTTTATCATAGCCATCATTTAATCCACTCTGTATAATAGGAACTAATCTTTCTTTTTCAGATTCATCCCCTCTTGCGTATATATCAGCTAATTTGCTTGAAGCATAGGATATAATATCTTGGTTATCCCTTTTCTTATCTTCTACTTTGCCTTGTACATCAATAGGTTTTATAGACTTACCCCTTAGTAGATTTATTCCTCTTTGTGGTGATTGTCCATTGGATTGTTCCGTTGGAGTATTCTGTTTTGGTGATTGCGTATTTCCAAATGCTCCACTTGTTGCTGTACTTAATAGACTTTGATTTTGTGGTTGTATCGGTGTCGGAGTTGGCTTTTTTTTTTCGGTATTATCTTCTACTCCGTACTTATTTACGAAATCACTTACGAATATATCTATATCTTCGCTAGGCACACCTCCATCAATCATATTTTGAATAGCACTATTCAGTTCACTATCTCTTTCTTTTGGTAATACTTTTTTTCTCATACTATTTCTATTTTTCTGTGAATGGGATATGAGATGATTGATTTATTATCCAATAGAATTTCATTTTAGACATTTTTAAATCTTTCAGATGTTCCGTATTGCTAATACTTATATCTTTAATATCTAATTCTTTTATCCACTCGGAATACGTCTTTCTGTCTATTAAACATCTTTCGTTCAATTCTTGAATAGCAGAATCTAAATTGAATAGACCATTATTTTGTTCCATCTTATACTGTTTAGTTTTGTGTTTTTATAAAAGTGGTAATCCGTGCTTTTTTCTATATTCGTTTACTTTGGTATTATCTTTTTTAGTTTTAGCTGGTGTACTAACAGTACTTTCTTTTTTCGTAGGTGCTTGGGTTGATTTATCATACCTACCAACGTATAGTTTATTTCCTTTTTTGATTGAACTATTCCATTTAGAACTTAATTCAGTCATATCAAAACCTTTACCACCTCTACTCTCTACAAAGTATTTAGTTCCATCCTTTTCAACTACAACTCCTACGTGGTCTATTCCTATTGCTCTATCACCTTCTTTTGGAGTTTTACCTGTATCGACTGCTATTACATCCCCTTCTTTAAAATCTTCAATAGATATAGATTTAACATCAAGTTTAGTAGGTGCGTTTTTATATATATCCTCCGATGTTCCACTTACTTTAATTCCATTGTCATTTAGGATAGCGCAAACTAATCCACTACAATCCATTTTGCCATTACCACCCTTTGCGCCCCACTCATATTTTACATCTTTAAACTTCTCCACTGATTTTAAAAATGAACTTTGACCACTAGAAGGTTGTGTTACACTTTTATTAAACTCATCTAAATCATTCTTAAATTTAATATAGTCATTATACTGCGCTTTAGCTTTTTCGCTATTACCTACCGATTTACCTAATAGGTTTTCTTTAGTAATTTTATCTTCCATATTAGGAACTATTAACTGCTTATTATTTTTAATGTCAGCCTTGTAAAGTTCCTTACTAATTTGCTTGTTATTTTTGTTTATGTATATAACTTTTGCAGGCGCAATGAATTTCTCACCTTTTGTATCTTCTACGATAAACACCTTACCATAAGCATCTCCGTGTTTATCCGCACCACCTGCGTATAAATAATTTATTACATTGTTATCTACTACTGTATTATCAACTTCTTTTATTTTCTTTAAATCAGGATATATCTTAGTAAACTCTCCACTTATATTAACGCTTTTTGTAACATTACTTTCTAGTGAATTAATATTATCGTAAATAGGCTTCAATACGCTATATGAATTAATATCCGCTTTGGGTGTTAACTCATTTCTCTTAGCATCAATTTCCATTTGTTTAATATCCTTTCTGCCTTCGATATTCATATCCGTAGTTTGAACTCTTGTATCGGCATTTAATTGTGCTTTTCTATAACTTTCCTCTGCCTCAAATTTAGGATTCGGAGTTGTCTTGGAAGGTAACGTAATTGTTTCGGCAAATGTTTTCATATACATATCCTTCGCATAATCATCCTCTGTAAGTATTGGCTTTTCCATACTAGCCAATTCTTGTTTTTGTTGAGGTGTAAGTATATCTCTATAATACGCTTTGTAATACGCTTCTTCTTCGGGAGTTCTTAATGCGTTGTAGTATCTTTCAGGGTCTAGGGTTGCTGTTTCTTTGACAGTAACCATTGCGTTGTCAGGGCTGTATTGGTAAGTTGTAGCTTGGTTTGTGATAGCACCTTTTTGCGCTTCCAATATCCTTTTAGTCATTGAAGCCGAAGGGTCTGCCATTAGTGCAAAAGGCTCTCTTTCGCTCATTGGTGTCGCTCTCCATTTTTGGTATCTCGATTCATTGATAGGATTCGCCCACTCCGCTTTTTCTCTCATCCCCTTACGATAATCCTTATCTAGTATTGCATCCTGCTTTGATTTATCTACCTCAACAATATAATCGTTCACCTTAGTCATTAAGTCGTCATACTCCCCTCTATGTTTTATTTGATTTGAGGGATGTAGTAAGTATGCTTTATTCTGAATTTCTTTTACTATTTCACTTTTCTTTTTACCCAATAATTCTCTATCAGCATCCAATACATTATCTATCTTAGATACCTCCGCTATTTTTGTCGCAACTCCCTTCTCCCAATTTTGGTATTCATCCTCCCTTCTTTTAATATCCTTATTGGTTAAGTCTTGGAATACTTTTATCGTTTGGTCGGTAATTACAGGTACAAAAGGGGTATTACCTCCTAAAGCTAGTGAAGCATCTCCTTTATTGGAATCTAATTGTCCTATTACTTGTTGGTCTAACGCCATTGCTTAAAATTGAAAGGGTGTTG
>Ga0214168_1000264_pt1 | contig 21646 bp, 29 predicted proteins | sample LakMenepilimnion_FD_153002 | JGI IMG/M metagenome (GOLD analysis project Ga0214168, IMG submission 153002) | Freshwater microbial communities from Lake Mendota, WI - Practice 29OCT2010 epilimnion v4 | ecosystem: Environmental > Aquatic > Freshwater > Lake > Epilimnion/Euphotic zone | place: Lake...
TACGGTTATGTTTTAGAAGACGAAACCTTTGACCTATTTGATGATTTTTATGATGAGGAAGACGAAGACTACTCATTTGATGATGATACCATAGACATAGATGAAAATGAATTGATTTCGTTTTTAAATGAGTATTATATGGTCAATCCTGATAGTCTACCAAAGTCAATCCCGTTTTAAGGACCCGTTCTCGTTAAGAAAAATGTATACATTACATTTTCACCCCACTCTAAGTGAGGCCAAACTCCTTTTGTCTTAATCTGTAAATGTTCAAAACCATCGTCTTCAACAAAGAATGTAAGTCTTGGGTAAACATAATTTGAGCCTTCATTGTACTGGTAATCAAATTGAATATCCCCGACATAGTAGGGTGTACAATTTCTTATTGTGTAAAATATATCATCAAACTCCCACACATCCTCACCTGATACAGTTGTTCCCAACTGTTTGAATCTAATTGTTGAGTAATCCATATGTAATTTAAAATCATCAACAAAGAATGTATCAAATGGGTATGGCATTGAGGTGATACATAAGTCTCCTGTGTATAAAGTAGTGTCCTTACTAGTATTTTGTTTTACAGATTGTATCTTAACTTTAGAGATAACATACTTTCCACTTAATGTGGGTGTTGCACACTCTGTAACATATCGTTCACAAGAGGAGAAAGTTAAGAAAATTAGTAGTATGGATACGATACCACGTAAAGATAATATTTTCATAGATAAAACTATTTATAGGTTATGAATTCAGATGTTGATGCAATATTAGGTATTTTACGCCAATTTTCCAACTCTTCTAAAGAAGAATTTGTTGAACAAGAGGGTGAATCATCTGCTGATACAGGAGGTGGTGACACTGGTGGTGGAACATCATCCGCATCACCTGTTAAAAAATGGGAGAGTGGAAGAACTATGGGTAAAACCTATGGTGGACCTGGTTATAAATGGGAAAGTGGAAGAACTATGGGTAAAACTTATGGTGGTTCAGGATATAAATGGTTTACAGGTCTGACACGAGGTCACGCAAATCCCGCTAAAGAATCATAATATTTATTAAGAAAGAAAAATATGGGACAGTACAATATTAATGAAGGTCTTGAAGAATTGAAAAGAAGCCTTTTGGTAATGAACTACGATACAAACAAAACTTTAAGTGAAAACGCCGAACTAATAAATGAATCAACTCCTGAAGAGTATTTTGATATTAGAATTAGACAAATTTTAGATTACCCTGAATTAATAAAAGAATTTACACCTGTTATTGGTAATACCCAAGTTAAAGCCGCTAAAGCAATTAAAGATGCTGTAACAGGTTTGGGAACTTCATTTGAAGGTGTAAATTATTCAATAGATAATGGTTTTAAATCATTAAATGAACTTTTGGGTCTGTCTAAAAAATACAAAGAATCATATGGAGAATCTCTATTGTCTGCTTTAGGTGGTGAATGGTTTAGTTCGGGTGAAAGTAGAATAATAAATAGAGGAATCGGATTGGCCAAAAAATTGTGTAATACTAAGCCAAGAGACAAAAAATACGATAAGTGGTGTACAGTTGTTGATACTAAAAAAGTAAAATACGGATTTTAATATGAAACCCCAATTAGATAGAAGTAAATTTTTAATGAGTTTTGACAGTAACAAAACATTAAATGAAAATTATGATTTGTTGGAGAATTCTAATGATGATGTAATTTTTGATTTTGTGGTCACTGAAAATCAAAAGTATATGATTTTTGCTGATAATCTAATATCAAAAGAACTTGGTTACATTGGTAATATTTGGGAGAATACTTGGGTAATCAATGAAATTATCAATGAGAATATTAATAAAGGTGTTGATGTTATTGAGGAGAGTGTTGTTAACTCGATTGTTTGGACTAAAGAGTTATTTTTAGAATGCGTTGTTTCATTAGATGACGATGGGTTATTAACTGAACAGTGGGATTGGATTAAAAAAACCGCAGGAAAGGCTTGGGATGGTGTAAAAAAAGTTGGTAGTGCTATAGGTAAGGGAGTTGCTAGTTTTGCAAAATCTATTTTAATGAAAGGATTTTTACCTCTTCTTAGATGGATTAGAAGAAATGCCTACACTATGATGGGTACCATAGTTGATGTTGTTAGCGCAATGATACCTGTAACATCAGGTATTAATAAGTTGATATGGGCAATGATTGTTATTTTGGATATTTTTGAAATAACAACTGGAAACTTTGACCCTCAAGATGAGGAAAGAAGACAAGACCCTTATGTTGGTTTATTAACTGATTTAATTTCATTTGCCTTTGCCGCCGCAGCTGGACTTACAGCTAAAACCGCAATAAGAGCGGTTAAAGCTGGTAAACCAATGAGTAAATTTTTAAAAAGCACCTTAACTAAATTCAAAAATATGTTACCAGGTATTTCTAACTCATTAAAATCTTTTGGGGATTTAATTGTAAAATATATTCCTGGGGCTAAAAAAGTTGTTAGTTCGGTAATGTCAGGTGTAAGTAAGGTTTTAGATGGTGTAGATAAGTTTATATCACAATTATTTAGTAAACAAGGTGCTTTGGCAGTTACTGCTGGTGCAATAACAGGTTATTTAACGAAAGAAGTTGTTTTAGGAATTGGAGATTCAGGTAATGATGTTGGACTTATAAATAAGTTCTTTAGTGATGGTATACAAAATGCTTTTTTTGATAAAAAACCCGAATGCTTTGTTGACCCAAAAACAATTACAGGTGGAAACACATTTGATAAAAATACTGAGGCCGCTGTAAAAAAATATTCATACTGCTTCAATAAAACACCTGAATTTAGTAAATACACCCAATTAAGGACTGATGGTAAAATTGATAATGCGGGAATACAAGGTATGGGAATTCAGATGGACGAAAGAGGTATTATGAAATACGTACCACAAAAAGCGAAGGATGTTTTAGGTAAAGCCGCCGCATCAGGAACTGAATTCTTAAAGAAGACTATACCAGGTAAAAAATCAAACAAACAGACATAAGTTTTAAAATAAACTAACATATTTATAATTAAAAAAAAATGAATAATCTCTTAACAGAAGTATCAAGAATACAGGAGATAATAGGATTAAAAAAATCTATTATTAATGAGGGGGCTGTTTCAACTATGCTTGGGAAAACTTTATCAAGTGCGGTTGAAAAAGAAATTCTCCAAGTAATTCGAAAAGAAGTTGCTGCGGCGTTAAAAAATGGTGTTAAAGCGGCTGATGTTTATGCAGGAAAAACCTCATCAAATATCGAAAAAGAAGTGTTACAAAAAGCTGGCTTAAAAAGTTTAACTGGTCCACAAAAAGCTGGTTTAAAGGCCGAATCGATTAGAATCGCCAAATTTCAAGCTGATAGGGCTGCTAAACGAACAGCAACTCAAACCGCAAAAAAAGAAGCTGCGGTAGCGGCAGCACAAAATATTAATAAGAATTTTAATAAAAATACTGTTGAAGTTCTTGTAAAATTAGAAGGTAAACTTGGACCCTCAGTTAAAAGAGCGTCAAAGGCCGGTTCTAAAAATGCTAAAACGGTTAAAGGTGGTACAAAAAATTTGAAACGACCTGCACTTTCAGAACAACAGGTGTTAGACTTAGATAAGGCTGTTACAAACGGAGCTAAAGAACAAATCGAACAAGAAGCAAAAAGAGATAGTAAAAAATCTTGGGCAAACTGGGTAAAATGGGGTAAAAGAATTGGTATCGGTGCCGGTGTTCTTTGGTTACTATGGTATTTTATGAGCGATGATGGAACACCTGTTCCTGATGACATTACACCAACACCAAATCCTAGTCCAAACCCAAATCCTAATCCAAATCCTGGAGGTAATTTTAAAGACTGTGAAAACGAAGACTTCCAAACATATGGGTGTAAATCTTCCTTTGTGAGAAGAGTACAAGAATGTATTGGTGGTTTAGTTGTTGACGGTATTTGGGGACGTAGAACAAATACCAAATTGGCGAATTTAGGGTACGCATCAGGATTCGAATCAAAAGATGTTGAAACCATTTGTTCAAAAGCATTATCGGTACAAGATGGTAATAAACCTGCACCAACACCAACACCTGAATCAGGAACTTCAGACAGAGGTAAAGAAGGGGCACAAGATATGGGTGGAGACTCACAATCACAACAAGACCAAGGTCAACAAGTATCTTTTGACCCTAACGCAATGGATTAAATCAATTTAAATTATGAAAAAAATATTAATTTCAGAGGAAGAAAAAAGTAGAATATTAGAAAGTCATAATAAGGTTAGAGACCTTCTTATGGGGCACCTATTTGATAAAACATTGGTTAGTGAATCAACTTTAGTAAACGAACAAGGTGTTAAGGCGTTACAAGGTTTAGAATTGTTAAATGCCGCAAAAACTGGATGTGGAAAACTAAAAACTGCGACTGTAGGTAAGAAAGCCAATTCTAAAGGTGTTACAATGGATGCATTAGTTTTGAAAGCACCAGCACCATATAAGGATAGTGTATCAGGATTGGAAGTCTTTAAAGCGGGAGATACTCTATATTATTTCCCTGATATGAGTTATGAAGTTTATACTCCAACTGCTGATGGTAAAGAAAAATTAGTTTATTTAAACAATTGGACTTGTAAAGCGATTGATGTAGTTGGACAAGACCTTGAGACGAGAAAAGGTGCGTTAATTAACGTTGGGTGGCAAGAGTATGACAAATTATCAGCTGGTGATAAAGAATCGGTTATGAGAAATCCTGAGTTATGGATGAAATTGAATATTGGTCCTGATACCCTTGTAATGTCTCTTCGTAAAAAACAGGGAGGTGAATTATCAACCGAGGCTTTGGGATACCTTAAGGCTTATTTGGAGTCAGTACCGGGTGTTGAACAAACATCATTTGATGAAATTTCAACAGAAGAACAACCTGACGGGATTACAGATGAGAATGCAAAAAGATTTGTTCTTTATGATAAGGCTACTGAGGAACAAAGACAAAGATGGATGCAAATAAAGGTACCAAAAGGTGATGTTTTATCAAAAGACCTTATTATCCTTAAAAATCCTTCAAAAGATGATGCTCAAAGCGGACTTGATGTACAAAGACAAACAATTGATTCACAATTAATCAGTGAAAAAACTTGTAGAACCATATTCCAACAATGGTACGAACAATGGCAGACTGATACAAGAGAGATGGATGCTGTTAACACACAAAATGCTGGTAACGCTTATAAGTGTTATGTTTACTACAAAAGAGGTAAATACAACGCAGGACCTGATACAAGAAAGTTAATTATGGCTCTTGAAGGTAACGACCGTGACCAAAACAAATACAATGCTGTAAGTCGTACAAACCAATATAACATCATTAATGTAATGAGAAAATTACAACCTAATAAGTAATGAAATCTACCGTAAGAAAAAATATTGAGCTAATTAAAGAGCAAAAAGAAAGACGTGAAGTTGGTAAGTTACTGGCGGAGTCTCGTATTAGAGCAATTGCTAATGATGAAAATTTCTTCGCAAACCTTAAAGAAATGGAAGAATCCAAAAGACTTTCATTAACCTTTATGATGTTGAACGAAATGTCTTTGGTGTATGAAAGCGAATACATTAGTGAACAAGATTTTTTCTCAGGTATGAAATCGGTATTAGGTCTTGGAATGGACACGGCAATAGAACAAATTTTTGAAAGTCTATTGATGTCTGTTTTTGAAACTTTAGGAATTGAAAAATGGTGGTTGTCAAGAATGACTACATCAATATTAGCTACAAACCCAAGAGAGCTTGTTAAAGCACTTCGTGGGGATTGTAAAACACTAACCACGTTAATCGCAGAATCTATGGTTGAAGCAATGGTTATCGGATATCAACAAGAAAATCAAAAAGTGTCAGGAGTATTCTTTGACTTCTTTAGAAACTTGATTGGTAACGCTCTTAAAAAGACCGAAACTGTTAAGTCTGTAGAGAATATGATTAGTGGTACGGTTTGTGGTTTATTTAGCAAAGCTAAAGAAGCAATCACAACCTAATACGGAATCTTCCGAGGAGACTCGCTAGATATAAACATCTAAAAAGAGGGGGGTGTTCCAAAATCTAAAAAAGAGGGTTTAATTACCCTCTTTTTTTTGATACAACGATTTCATCGATGATTCCGTAATCAACAGCCTCTTGAGCCGACAACCAAAAATCACGAGAAGCATCCTCTTCAACTTGTTTTGAGTCCTTACCACAAAATTCACCCAAAAGTTCAAAAAGAATTTTGTTAACTTTTTCCCATTCTTGGAAATTGATTCGAGCGTCTTGAATGTTACCACCCGCACCACCTGAAGTTTGGTGTAACATAGTTTTAGAAAATCTCAAAGAAGAACGTTTACCTTTAGTTCCTGCTCCTAACAATACTGAACCCATTGATGCTGCCATTCCTGTGTTTACTGTTCGGATATCACACTTAATGTAATCCATAACATCAACCATACTGAGTCCTGATTTAACTGAACCACCTGGAGAGTCAATGTGCATTGTGATGTCTGTTGAATCTACTGAGTCCAAAAACATAAGTTGTGCTTGAACAACTGTAGACATACGGTCATCCACAGGACCTGCCAACCACAACAAACGGTCTCTCATCAAACGAGAAAAGATGTCGATTTGTGTTGCTCGTAATTCCCTTTCTTCTAAAATGTAAGGAGTTGCCGATGCTTCGATTTGTAAGTTTTGGTAATGAAGGTCCAATGACGATTTACCTAAATGTTTAACGTAGTAGTTTTGAAATTCTTTAGAAATGTCCATAAATTATTTGTTTGATACAAAAATAATAAAATAAATGTTACGAATCAATTTTCTCTTGAAAGAACGTAGTCACCAATTACCAACACATCAATATTTTGTCTAACAAAACAATTAAATGCGTCTAAAGGAGTTTCAACAATTGGCTCGCCAGGTCCATTAAAACTTGTGTTTAATAAAACAGGTACACCTGTCATATCATTAAACTTACTAATTAGTCTATAAAAACGTTCATTAGTTTCTGGTGTAACTGATTGATATCTGGCACTACCATCTACGTGTGTAACTGCCGGTATTTTATTTTTCCATTCTTCATTTACCTGAGTTGTCACTAACATATGTGGTGAGAAGTAATCAAGTTCAAATATTTCACCTTGTCTTTCAAATAAAACTGCTGGTGCGAATGGTCGATACCACTCTCTTTTTTTAATATCGTGATTAATATGGTCCTTCATCCAAAACGGGATTGGTGACGCTAAGATTGAGCGATTACCTAAAGCTCGTGGACCAATTTCACTTCCATTTTGGAACCAACCGACAACTCTGTTTTCAGACAATCTATCAGCAATTACAGTAACTAGTTCATCTAAATTATCAAAACGTTCCATTCTGAACCCTTCAGCAACTTTACTTATAGATTCCCAAATCTCAGTGTTCTCATAATTTTTACCAAAATAGGGTGATATTAATTCTGTTTCTTTGATTTTTGATACTTGTTGATAGGCATACCAAGCACAACCTAATGGAATACCACTGTCATCTGCCGGAGGAATAAAAAACGCCTTTTCAAACAATCCTGAGTGTAATATTTTTTCATTTGAATTACAGTTTAAGAAAGAGCCACCTGAAGTACATACGTTATTTGAGTTGGTAAGATTTTTAGCGATTTTTGCCAACATTAAAGAAATACGTTCTTGTTCTCTTTGATAAATTCCTGCAACAGAAGATTTAGAATAGAAATCACTCTTCCAATGAACTCTTGGGTAAATGACATTATTTGGGATGCAAATATCTGTCTCGGTTTCGTCTGTAAAATGTGCGTACAACTCTGCAGTGTCAACCACTTTTTTATCAGCGTACGATGCCATACCCATAAGTTTACCTGCGGACCAAGTAGATGTTGAAGGTTCGTAAATTAATTGTAAAGAACCTTGGGAATACATCGTACCAACAGATGTACATTCATCTGTACCCATAGGAACTGGATATTTAATCCATTTTTTGTATACTTCTGTCCAAGAGTCTTTGGTCATATGGTATATTGCTATTCCCTCAGTCCAATCTTGACCTTCTTCCAAACCTTCTCTTAATTTTTCAGGATACCATTCAGATAACTTATTCATATTATTTAGAATACTACCTGAAGCGTCGGCAACAATTACCGCAGCCTCATCCATACCTGATGAGAAAAATGAAGAATATGCGTGAGCTAAATGATGTGGTATGAATTTTAACTTTTTTTGTGGTACCTTGAATACCTTATTAAGTTTTTCATAGGTGTTATCTTCGACTTCTGTAGTGCTATAAACAATCAAATCAACATCATCCATTGTTAATCCATATTCGGAAAGACAATATACAATCGATTCAGTTGGAATAGCTCCACCTGAATATGCGCCATCATTTTTTCTACGAGTTAGTCTTTCTTGTGAAATACCAATTAATACTTTACCGTCCTTAATTAGAACCGCACCTTTGTCGTGACCGACAGAAAACCCTAATACAATCATTAATCGTTATTTTCGTTGTCGTTTATTTGAAGATTTACAACAGTACCTTCTTCGATATCTCCTTCATACTTTTGAATGTGAATAGACTCATCCATTTTGTATACGATAACCATTTCAGGGTTATCAGGAAGAACTACTCTATCATTAGCAATTTTTATGATAATACCTTGCTTATCTTGTAGGATTTTAGAAAGTGCTGCTGAAAAGATGTAAACGGCATTTGATAAATCCTGTTCTGTTAATTCAACTTGTGGTTTTACGTTTTCTGACATAATAATTTTTATTTAAATGATAATTGTTTTTTTTAAGAAAAAAAGGAATTTTGGAGAGATTCCCAAGCTTCCATAATAACTGAACTTTCCGCAATATAACCTGGGTCGTATGGTTTAACACGAAGTTGCATACGAGCTTCTTCAGGTGTTTTATCACCTTTTTTAAGATTACACTTTTGACAACACGTTGTCAAGTTGGTCCAAGTATTTCTACCCCCTCTTGAACGTGGTAATACGTGGTCAATCGTTAAATCTCTTTTTGACCCACAATAAACACACTCGTGATTATCCCTACGGAATATACGATTCCTATTAACCCTAAAACCACGATTCCTGAAATTAATAAATTTCAACAAACGAATGATAATGGGTCTTACGTAGTTCTTATATGATGTGATAATAGGGGTTTCGTCAGCCTTCACAATTTCGGCTTTTCCTTTATCAACAAGCACAAATCCTCTCTGAAGCGATGTTACGTTCAGTGGTGTGTAATCAAAGTTTAAAACCAATACTTTACTCATAGTCCAAAAATAAGAATTTATTGTAAAATAAAAAAGGGGTCGATATAGACCCCCTTGAATATTTTACGCGTTTATGCTTTACCACAGCGTTTTATCCGAGGAGTCATACAATTTACTAATGTGTTAACTGATAAACTCATACGTCAAAAGATTTTGCTAGTTCATACCCTTTAGGATAAAGATAATCGGTGATTAATTCTAACAAATCATCACTTACGTTAATTTCTTTGTTACCTAACAAGTCAGGTGATTTGAGTGAATACCTTTTATTGTTCTTAGGATTTGCCATAACCTTGTATCTCCAAGAAATCTCAAAAGGAAAATGGTTTATAACAAATCTATATTTAAAATTTACATTACTATAACTCACTTCTACGATATCCTCAACCTCATTGTTTTTTGCCTTATTCAAAATAATTTTACCAAGTTCAAAATCAGAATCGTGAAGATTCAATAATTTTGAAATTAGATTTCTTTCTTTGGGTTCTTTACGGAAGACCGATTTTAGAACCAAGTCGGCTTGTTGGGATTCTGTAATGATATAATTCATTTTTTAAATTTAATGATAAATAGTTTTGATATTCAACTTTTGTTTATTATTTTTGTGTCGTTATGCCAACACTCGAAGATTTTGCAAAATTCGACCTCAAGTCTTTCTTGGACTCACTGAGCCAAGAGGAAATGTTGTTTGTTATTAAGTATTTGAAAGATAAGGGTGTTATTTAACAATTCCATAATATTTAATTACATAATCCCATTACAAATGTCAAACGAAGAGTTATACGAATACTACGGTTGGAAAGCCCATAAGTATGGATTTTTTGAGGAGTGGCAAAAAAGCACTTCTGAAAAAATGGTTGAGAACCCCAAAAGGGAGCGTTCTTTGGTATCTCAAGATGTTTTCATTAAGTTGATTAATGAAAAGGGGAAATCTCCGGTTGAGCCGGTTTACTTACAATCTTAAATTTATTATATTTTATTGTATCACGGGATGTAGCGCAAGTGGTAGCGTACCTGGTTTGGGACCAGGGGGTTGCTGGTTCGAGTCCAGTCATCCCGACCAATTTTTTAAAAATATGCCTTACATAGTATTAAAACACGGAGAGTATTTGGGTAAAAAAACCACAATCATTGTAAATGACTCTGAGGGGGAACCCATCGAATTTGAAACTGAACAAGAAGCAACCCGAGTTGCTGAAATGTTCCAAAATAACACAACACACGGTAGCACTTACGAAGTAAGATTTATGGGAGATGGCACATCCACTAGAACATAGTAAATCTTCCGCCAGAAAGTTTGGCGGTAAACCTGAAGATTATGACCATCTCCATTTATGGATGGATGAAACCAAATCTTGGTTTGGAGACTCATTGCACAGGATGTTTAGACATCATTCTGAAGGTATCTTTGAGATGGAAAAGACATTTGGTAAATCATTCATCAATTCTGATGGTAAGACTGTATACACCAGATATGTTGGTGAACAACACGTAAGAGAAGATTGTAACAACTATATTCCTTCGGCAAAAGAATGGGTTAATGGTCTGTTTATGGAGAAAAAACCTTTATGGATGACAAGAACAATGAAGATAAACACGGACTAATGTATTTATTAGTATGTTAACAGATAGTGAAAAAAAAGCATTTAAATTACTTTGCGGTGTATTAGCAACCTATGGTGTAACCAGAATACAATATCCATTTGAAATTGATGATTCATATGTTAGCGAAGGTGATTTTGAAGACTTTTCAGTTTCTAATTTTGATTTAATACCTTATCGAGGTGGAAACACTATTATGTTACCAGCTTCAATTGAAAAAGAAATTAGTAACTTCTATAACAGAGTAGGTAAAAAAATCCTTATGGATGGTATGGAAAATCTTATTGATAATCTTCCTGAAGACCCAAGTTATGCAAGAGCTTATATGCAATTTGACTCTGATGATTTTACATTAACATTAAATGGTTATGCCACTTATCCTGGTGTTGCAGATACAGAATCTTATGAGTATGATATTGATGAGTCCCTATCTGATGACGTAAAACAGTTACAATCTGAATACCCTGGTTTGAGAGAATTTAGAATCGATTACAGTGGAGGTGGTGATAGTGGATATGTTGAGGATTGGGCGTATGGAAATGGAGATATTTCATTTGATGCACCCGAAAACTTCAAAGATTTTATTTATGACAAACTTCCAGGTGGATGGGAAATAAATGAGGGTTCTGCAGGCACTATGGAATTCGATTTGGAGAATATGACAGCAACACTCAATCATACCGAATACTATGAAGATGATAGAAGTGATACTTTTTTAGAAGTAAATCTATAACTTTCTTTGACCAATCAATAATCTTTATTATATTTGTAGAACAATAACACACCTGCCGAGGTGGTGAAAAGGTAGACACGAGGGACTTAAAATCCCTTGGACAGTAATGTTCGTGCGGGTTCGAGTCCCGCTCTCGGTACAAAATTTTTTAATATGAATACAATGACAAAATACTTTGAATTTTCAGGAACCATCAATGGTTTAAACTACTTTTTAAGAAACCTATTAGCATCAATTATTGCGATGTTTGGTGGTTTTGTTTTAGGTTTTGGTTTGGGTTCTGACCAAATGGGTTTGGTTTCTTTAGGACTTGTTATTTTGGTTCCGGCATTAATTCTTAGTTTTGCAACAATCTATAAGAGAATGAAGGCATTATTTAGTGAAAATGCTAGTGAGTATTCTGCAGGTTTAATTATGATACAGATACTTACTCAGTTTATTCCTGAAGGACCATTTAAAGCACTTGCAAGTCTCATACTACTAATCTTTGGTCTTATTCTCATATTTAAAAATTCAGGGATAGAAAATCACGAGGGTTAATAATTTGCCGAAGTGGTGGAATGGTATACACGCTAGTCTTAGGAACTAGTGCCTAACAGCTTGTGGGTTCGAGTCCCACCTTCGGTACAAATTGTGTGGTAACTCAGTGGTGAGAGTTCGAAGCTTATACCTTCGCGGTCGCGGGTTCGATTCCCGCCCACACAACAGTTAAGTTGTTGAATTATACAATTCAAATTATTATATTTAATTTATGGAATTATTAAACACACATCCGATTAAGAAATCGGATTTAGGATTTCACGGAAATCTATTTGGAGGTAAACTTTTAGCTTGGATTGATGCTGCCGCTGCTGGATACGCGATGCAACTTTGTGACACTCCAAGAATGGTAACTATCTCAATTGATAAATGTTTTTTTGAGAAGCCAGCTAAAGAAGGTCAGTTGGTTAAAATATACGGTGTACCAAATAAAGTTGGTTCATCATCAATCACTATCTATATGGAGTGTAGAGCGCACAATGTTTACACTGGTGAACAAAGAGTTGTTCTTAGAACACATATTAAGTTTGTTCGTATTGATGAGGATGGAAACCCAATTCCTATTAGTGATAGGGCAAAGAATAGAATAAACAAATTAATTTTAGGGGAACCTGTTGTGGGTGATACTGTAATATGATTAAGTTCACAAAATATTTTTGGGCTCACATCATTGCAATGATGGGTATCGTATTATTAATCCTTGCTGATGTGGGAAATCCACCATTGTTTTCTTTTTTTGGTGGGTTTTTTATTGGGGTGGGACTTAGGTTATCAAGAGAATTTGGTGAAGAAAAAATAAAAAATTAAAAAGTCTTGGATTTAAAATAAACTTTTGTATCTTTGTAAAGTATTTAAAAGATGAACACTATGAAACGAATTAATAACAATAAGAATTATCAGGTGGTAAACAAGATGTTTTGCCAATGGTATATTTTTGCAAATTCGAGTTCGGGTGTTTTAAGTTAAACACAATAGCCTATAAAAAGGAAACCCGAACTCACAAGGTTCGGGTTTTTTGTTTTTAACTCAAATTGTTCTTTGACATATTGGTAGCCAAATCGGAGAGGTAGCGCAGTTGGTCAGTTCGCGTCGGACTGAAAATCCGAAGATGTGGGTTCGATTCCCACCCTCTCCACTTTATATGGTAATTGTTTTCCAAGAATCTTTTTCATATCCATCAAATATGAATAGATTTTTGTAATTTTCGTAAACAAGGTCTGCAGACTCTTGAGTATAAAATTGATTATATGGTAATGACGTATCCAACATACTGTTTTCGTGCCAAGCTGACTTACCTACTCTTAGTTTTTCTAACTCGGGTTCAATCAAGTCTTGGTTTTGATTTATAACATCTATTGACATCAAATCATCTATAAAGTTTTCGTATCTAACTTTAAAATACGGTTCAAGAGTTGTATTGTTGAAGATATCAGGGTAAGTATAAAAACTTTTACTTGCACTTTCCCATTTAATAAAAGTCTTTACAAAGTCCTCGAAACTCTCCCAATCATATGTGTATGACATTGATATATTCTTCTTATAGAATTGTTTGTATCTTGACACCATAATTGAATATGGATTTCTAACATTCAAAATTATTTTGTTATCCATAGAATACATTGCATTGAGCATATGGTGATGACCCACGACTTCAAATCCTAATTTTTTGATTATTTCTGCGGTCATCCTTGACCCTGTTCTTGGTGGTAACCACCACTCAATTCTTAGTACTTTGTTGTAATACATATTGATAAATATAAAATCTTACCGACTATTTATCTTAAAATGGGTATGTATAATAATTTATTCAATGTTAACGATAGTGAGGTTAAAAGAATTCTTGAAATGCATAAAAATGCAACAAGAAATCAATATTTGATTGTTGAGGAAACTCCTAAACAAAATACGTTAGCTGTTGATTATGGTAATTTATTTCCACAAGGTAAGTACCTTGTTAAAGGTGAGATTGCAGATAAGATTGATACAGAGATTAATAAAATTGAGAACTATCGAATGGGAAATGGGCATCCCGAAGTAAAAGTATTTATTGAATCTTCGGAATCTAAAATACCAAATTACGATAGAGAAAAATACCCATTAACAGGTAGTAAAACGGATTACTCTAAAGAAAAATCTTTACCTGCTGGTAAGTTATCGGAATTAAGGGCTAAAAATTTATCTGATTATCTTAAGGATAACTTAATAAGCGGGGCTGAAGTAATTGTGAAAGATTTGGGTGCTCAAGGACCTGAATGGACACCACCATACAATAATAAGGACCCAAAATATCAGCCTTATCAGTATATTAAAATGTATTCAACACTCGCAAATGGAAACCCAATTCCGTTTGATACTCCAAAATCCAAACCTGACATTTGTAATACAACATTAACAAGTAGTGGGACTTATGGTCGTATTGATAAAGGATTTATTGCAGATGAAAAAGAACTTGACTTAGGTGATAGTGAAAACACTATTAATTTTTTACTAAGGGGGTTTGCAGTTCCTGATATGTTACTTATAGAATATAATGGTAAGAAATATAGCACTGGATTTATAGGTGAAGATGAATGGTTAAATAGACTTTTAATTGGGACCATAATTGGTAATGTTTATGGTAATGATAGACCTTGGTATTTTGCAAATTTAAAAATGTATCAAATGGATTTAAAGTCTGCTAATAAAATTTTACAAGGGTCTATTGGTGAATGGAAACCTGATGATTTAAAAGGGTGGGCTAATTTGGAACTCACCACAGATTTTTTTAGAAGTGATAGAAATATCATACCTTATATTTTAAATCCTGGTCAAATTTCACAACCAACCGCAGGTCAAAATTACTGGAAGACTAAATCAGCAATTACAATTCAACAAGTTAAAGGTGTTAACACTGTTAAAATGAGTGTGGTTGGTCTTATTGGTAAAACTGAATGGCAAGTCCAAATTCAATGTGGTAAGAATTTAGAGATGATTGCTCAATTAGGTAAACCATATAGAGAAAAATAATCTTTTAAAAATTTATTGGGACGTAGCTCAGTTGGTTAGAGCACTTGTCTGATACGCAGGTGGTCGGCGGTTCGAGTCCGCCCGTCCCAACTATAATACCCTCTCGTCTAACGGCAGGACAGGTGGTTTTGGTCCACCTAATCGAGGTTCGAATCCTCGGGGGGTAACAATGGTTTCTTGGTGTAATGGATAGCACACAAAGCTACGGACTTTGTAGCGAGAGTTCGAATCTTTCAGAAACCACAATCCAAACACGTCTGTAGCTCAGTTGGTAGAGCACTGGTCTCCAAAACCAGGTGTCGGTGGTTCGAGTCCATCCAGGCGTGCTAAAGGCCAGGTAGCTCAGAGGAAGAGCAATCGCCTGTTAAGCGATAGGTCGAGATATCGTAATTCTCCCTGGCCGCAAAAAATACGGTAAACATTTTTTTGTTAATCCATATATTTATATGTAAAACAAAATATGGAAAAAGAATGTAAATTACACGGAATAACGGAACACGTTAAAAGAACCGATGGTGGTGTTAGATGTAAAAAATGTGCGTCAGATTCGGTCCAGAAAAGACGTGAAAAATTAAAACTTATGTCTCTTGAATATAAGGGAGGTAAATGTGAAATATGTGGATATGATAAATGTGTTAGGGCTTTAGAATTTCACCACATAGACCCAACAAAAAAAGATTTTGGTATTTCTCATAAAGGTTATACTCGTTCTTGGGAAAAAGTTAAAAGTGAATTAGATAAGTGTATTTTAGTTTGTTCTAATTGTCATTGCGAAATACACGATAATTTAATAACAATATAAAGGTTGATTAGGGAATGATTGTACTGATAGTTCGAGAGTGAATACTGACTAGTACAATCGGAGTTTGCAGGTATTCACCAGAGTAATGCTAATCGTAAAAAGAGATGTCCACTGAACCATCTTCTCTTTTCCTAACTTGGGTCAGTTGAGCAGTTGGTCCGCTCGCTAGTCTGTAAAACTAGTCTCTTTGGAGGGTGTAGGTTCGAATCCTACCTGGCCCACAAACTTGGCGTCGTAGCTCAGTGGTAGAGCACTTCTTTCATACGGAAGGGGTCGGTGGTTCGAAACCACCCGACGCTACAATTAAAAAAAAAGTATTATATTTGCATTATGAAAATAAACAGGAAAGACCTGTTATGGTTTCTCCAAAACATCCGTAGGAGAACCGAGGGTCAAGAACTAACGGATGAACAGTTGGCGGACAAACTAGCTTCTTATATGGAAACAAACCCTGGATGTGTAGATATCAATGGTGTTAGTAATCCTGGTAGGTTCTACTACTCAACTGTTGGTTATGGTGTCTTTTCACTTATGGGTGAAAAATACCGAATGGGTAGGGTTGAAATCTTTGATAGTGAGGATGAGTCAGGATATGCTGTTAGTGAAGGTATTTACACAATGCCATTCGTAGCTGCAAATCAATTTGAGGACTTTATGGAATCTTTACAAACTGACCTTCCTATCAACATTGAAATAGGTTCTCATTCTTGGTGTGAATCCGAATGTGCAAAATCTCTTGGTTTTAAAGATTCGGAAGAAATGAAAGACCCTGAAAAAGTTAAAGAATATCGTAGGAAAAAAAACGACGAATATGCTAAAGAACAGGGTTATAAAGATTGGGATGACTTAATGGCTAACAGCAAGTTCGGATTAAAAAATCAGCTCAATAAAGAGGAAGATACGGCTCAAAAAGACTAATTTTTGAGCCACAATCTTCTTGATTGTGAGCCAAAAAATGACCTCGTAGCTCAATTGGTTTAGAGCACCGCACTTTTAATGCGGGGGTTTCGGGTTCGAGTCCCGACGGGGTCACATTGCACTCTTAGCTCAGTGGAAGAGCTCTTGGCTTACATCCAAGTGGTCGGAGGTTCGAATCCTTCAGAGTGCACTTTTTTATTTGATTATATTGTGTTATATTTCAAATAACAAGGACCTTTAGCTCAGTTGGTTAGAGCACCCGACTCATAATCGGTAGGTCGTAGGTTCAAGCCCTACAGGGTCCACAAAATAGTGACTATGAAAAAATGTTTGGTAATTTACATCGGAAACGGATACTCTGAAAATGTACCCGTATACGACAATTCGTATTTCTACTCAGTAGATATGAGAGACAACTATGAGAACCATAATGAAATGGTCTTCAAACATCTAAGAGAGTGTGGGTATGATTTGGATTTTGCATTACTTACAAACAAACACAAAAAATATGATGAGTTTGTTGAACATTACAATGCAATCCCATTAGATTATGAGGACATTAATGCCGAAGATTTTAATACAATGCATAAGTTCTACTTTTGGAGAACAAGTATTCCCCCAGGTTATTTCTACAGTGGTGGTAGGTTTTTGAAATTAAAAAATAGGATACCTGAATATGACACTTATGTAATCATTAGAGCCGATGTTCATTTCAAGATGGAACTTTCAGAAATGAACGTTGATTTTAACAAAATGAATTGGCTTTGGCCCGAAACGGATTTTCGTATGTTTACTGAACTAAAAGACCAATATCTTGAACAGTTTGGTTCAGAGAGATGGCCGTGGGAAACATATAGGAGGGTTAATGGTAATACCTTTAACATCATCCCATTCAAATTCTTTAATGCATATTCCAAATACATTTGGATGGAACACACGTCTTTTTCATTTATGTTAAATGATTTGTATCCTTTGGTTTCACTTGATGATTTTAACTTTATGTTGGGGGATGAAAAGTGTTGGGTTACCGATGTGAGATTTGTTGAGAATCCTGTGTATACAATGAACAAGAAGATTGTTTCGGTAATCTCAGATGCAAAAACAGGAAATTTTGGTGTGAAGTGATTTGTGTAATTCAAAATTTTGTATTACATTAGCACTATGAATTCACAGGAGTTATTTAATGTTGTTAAAGAGGAGACCAATCCACTCGAATTGTTGATTGGTACCTTGAATATACTTAAAAACGTTAAGGGGTTTGAACAAGACCTTTTAACCCCTGGTTTCATTAAAGAGTGGATGGTGTCAGAACTTTTGGGACACGATTGCCACAAGACCAAACACGGGGCGGATGCCTATTCTAAAGACGGTAAGGAAAAATATGAATACCTAACTTGTAAAGAGGGTGGTAGTTTTCAATTGGACCGTATTCACAAAGACAACTTACACCGAATTGAACGTAATGATACATTCTTCTTTGCATTGTTCGATAAGGACAATGGTTTGGAATGTAAGACCATTTGGAAGTGTGATACTTCTACCTTCTTGGAGGAAGCTAAAGTTAAGATTGACTCTATGAGTGCGTCTTCAAATCACATTTCATTCAGTAAGGGTTGGGTTGAAAAAAATTGTGAGAAAATTTTTGGATAATGTTTGGTGGATTCAAGATTAGTTCTTAATTTTGTATCACAATAGAAGGGGGGATTGACCGATATGTGAACCCTTATTGACCGATAAAGTGAATATCGTTCAAGTAAGAGTGGTCATCCCCCCATCGAGAGAGTTCTTTGATTAATGAGATTAAAAAATCACGGGTGGCTCCCTCAAAGGTTCTGAAAAGACACCACGGTCCATAACCTTTTGGACGCGAGACGTTATAATTTGAACTTGTCGTTAAGGCGTACCTTAAGCATCCAACGAAAGTTATACAGGGGGTGAAAGTGATTTTAAATGATATTGATAGTGGTCTTCCCCACCCAATGGATGTCGACAATCCAGGGTGGAATCGGAATTCATCACCCTTTCTGCCGAGGCCTCGTAAAACTACGATTAAGCAGTTAAGATTGGAGCGAGATGGGTACTCCAACACTATCTCTAATTTGTGTTGTTCCTTTGAGAAAGGAATGGTAATTTGACCCAGTAATAAAACACTTAATGAATGGGCGTCAGACTTGAGGCAACACAGAGGACTTCTCAACCTCAATATTTGGTGTGGTAGCTCAGCAGGTAGAGCAGTAGATTGAAACCCTATGTGCCACGTGGTTCGATTCCCGTTCACACCACAAAAGAACCTTTCCTTACGGAAGTCCGATTAGCGCGGATGAAAGGAACCTTGACTTCCAAGTGGGTCGCAACCATAATAGGAAGCTTGAATGACTCAAGGTACTCTGTAATGGACCCTGCTCTATGGTGCACACATAACAGGTGATGGGGAACAAACCATCGGTAAAATCTAAACCCACGGTGAGCGTGGAAGGAAAGTTTCTTTTTTAAATAGTCAGGTGGCGGAATTGGTAGACGCACTATCCGAGGCATCTCAGCATATCGTTGCGGTATTCAGAATGAGAAGCGTACAGGTTCGATTCCTGTCCTGACTACACGTTTCGGCTCATTACCGAATAGTATGTCCAATATGATGAGAAGCAAGGTGATTCCTTGTATGGAACTTCTGATAGGGAAACGCTCTATCCGGTTTGACTAACCGCGGGGAATATCAAAGGAGTATAAAGAACAACGTATACTTTATAAGTCAATATAGTCAGGTGGGCGTAATGAGGGATGGTACCCGAGTCCCCAACTCAAATGAGGTAAGGTTGTCTAATCCGTCTTTGAACGGTATCCGGTTCGAGTCCGGCCTTGACTACAAATTATTGTAATTCTATTTTGTTAGTTTAAAAACTTGTTGTATCTTTACAGTATGAAACAGAAAGAGAAACTTTACAAGAACACCAAAGGGGAATACCTTTATTTGTTTAACTGGGTTTGTGGTGGATTTAACGATGTGTGGGCACCGAGCAAACGTGAAGCTTACCGCATCGTAGTTGATGAACGTAAAAAGTGGGAGAGTGAAAACCCGACTTACTCAAAACTTCGTCCTGATTACAAATCGATGCGTCGTTGTACTTACTCTCAGTACCAACAACAGAATCGTTTGGGTTGGATGATGTGTATGTGATATTGTGGTAGTAAAAGGCGTAGGTTGATAAGCGTGGAGAGACGTGACGCAAGGGTACACACTAAGGATAAGTAGTAATACTCAGCTCTCTAATGGTGTGTGAAGTAGATACATAAGAACCTACGGGATTCCTGATAAAGTCAACTACTATCACTTATATGGTGGCTATAGCTCAGTAGGTAGAGCAAAGGGTTGTGGTCCCTTGTGCCGTGAGTTCGATTCTCACTAGTCACCCAAAATCGGCCTTGTACCCAAGTGGTTTAAGGGGGGAGTCTGCAAAACTCTTATTCGCCAGTTCGAATCTGGCCGAGGCCTCTATGTCAGAAAAATTTGAAACCAAACTAACTATTGTTGGTTTATTATCTTTAACCGTAATCTACGGTCTTCTTATTTTTGGTAAGTTAGTTGCAGTTCCAGGTTACTTTACACCAAATCAAATTGTTATTGCGGACACAACATTTATTCCTGTAGCAAAACAAGGTTTAGATACAATTGTGGATGTTAAAGGAAAAAAGGTTTTCTTTATTGGTGATTCACACACATCTAACCACGAGTGGGGTTGGCAAAAAATCGTATGTGATAAAACCGATATGAAAATGATTAATTATTCCGAGATAGGTAAACACCTTCCTTGGATGGTAAACACTACCAATATGTATCTAACAAATAACTTTGATTATTGTTTTATTTACGGTGGGGCTAACGATATTCATAGTAATCGTAACCCATATGAAGTTGTCAGAGATGTCCAAAAAATTGTGGACTTGTGTAACTCAAAAGGAGTTCATCCTGTAGTCTTAACGGGATTTGATGCTGAAAAATGTGTGAAACCAATCAAAGGACAAGAGTTTTACCCTAAAGCGTATAGTAGGTATCAGAAAGTGTTAATGGACAGTATCAAGAACGCAATTGTAATTGATACACGAGTTGTGTTAAGAACTGATTGCGGTGATTGGACTTGTCATATGATTCCATCAGGACACAAAAAAGTTGCTGAAAGAGTTATTAAAAGTATGAAATTTAAGACTTATAATTAAGCCTTTGCAGACAATGCTAAAACTCTACTATTCATTATTGTATTACCATTTGTCGTTGCTGACCAACCAAAAAACCATTTCTTTTTCATAATTAATTAATTGTCATTACTAATGTACTTGTATTTCCTCCTGTACCCCAACTCCAAGTGTATGTTCCTGGAGTTAATCCCATACCTGCAATTGTTTGTCCACCATATGTTGAACTTCCACTAATGACGGTATTTGAAACATATCCTGAAGGAACATATAATAAACGTCCACTTCCACCTGGAAGAATACCAAATGTTGAGCCTGTGTTTGATGTTACACCGGCCCCTCCACTACCAAAAGTGAATACTAATGTTAATTATCCTCCAACTACAACGTTTATTGAGTCAGCATTTGCACCTGAACCCCAAGTATAAGTGTATGTTCCTGGTGTTAATCCAAAACTAACGAATGATTGACCATTAAATGTTTGACTACTTGAAATTGCGGTTCCTGTTGTATAACCAACAGGGACTAATAATGAATATGGTGCGGTTGGTCCTTGTTTAATAACCCCAAATATA
>Ga0214168_1000268_pt1 | contig 21398 bp, 19 predicted proteins | sample LakMenepilimnion_FD_153002 | JGI IMG/M metagenome (GOLD analysis project Ga0214168, IMG submission 153002) | Freshwater microbial communities from Lake Mendota, WI - Practice 29OCT2010 epilimnion v4 | ecosystem: Environmental > Aquatic > Freshwater > Lake > Epilimnion/Euphotic zone | place: Lake...
CTTCACCCACCAAAAAGATCACGCGCTCTTTGAGCAGGCGAGAGTAAATGTCATAGGCGCGTTCGCCGCGGCCAGACGTTTCGATGACCATGGGCACATTGCCCAAGGCTTGAATGTCGAGTGAATTCATTTTGGTTCCAAACTGATGTTTGTGAAAACGATAAAACTTTGCAGCCGGCTTATGCTTGTTGGCCCATCAACTCGTCAAAGGAGATGGTCTTTTCAGTGACTTTGGCTTTAGACAGGATGAAGTCAGACACATTGGTCTCAATGACCACAGCTTCAACTTCAGCCATGCGCTGGTTGTCTCCATAGTACCAACGCACCACATCTTCAGGACGCTCGTAGCTAGAAGCCAGTTCTTCAATGTGGGCTTTGATTTGCGCTTCAGTGGCATTCAAAGTGTTAGCCTTGACCAACTCAGCCACGACCAAGCCCAGACGCACACGGCTTTCGGCTTGAGGACGGAAGATTTCGTCGGGGATAGGCGCCTTGTCGGCGTCTTTGATACCGCGCTGTTTGAGATCGGCGCGGGCGCCCTCTTTCAAACGCTCCACTTCGTTTTGCACCACGGAGTTGGGCAAATCGAGCTCGGCTTTTTCAACCAAGGCATTCATGGCAGCTTGCTTATTGCGAGCCTGCAAACGGAATTTGACTTCGCGCTCAAGGTTCTTGCGAATGTCTGCGCGCAAGCCTTCAACCGATGCGTCGACGATGCCCAATGACTTGGCCAAGGCTTCGTTCACTTCAGGCAAATGGGCGGCTTCAATTTTTTTCACGGTGACCATGAAGTCGGCTGTTTTGCCGGCCACGTCTTGACCATGGTAGTCGGCAGGAAATGCCAATTGAAAAGTTTTGCTTTCGCCATTTTTCATGCCGCGCACTGCTTCTTCAAACTCTTTGAGCATTTGGCCTTCGCCCACCAAGAATTGGAAGTCTGCAGCTTTGCCGCCAGAGAAAACTTCGCCGTCGATCTTCCCTTCAAAGTCAACCGTCACGCGGTCGCCATCGATAGCGGCATCGGCAGCAGCACGCTGAGAAAAAGTGCGGCGCTGCTTGCGCAAAATGTCAACAGTTTTGTCAATGGCTTCGTTGGTGACTTCTGTGCTGAGTTTTTCAACTGTTGCAGCAGTCAGGTCACCCAACTTCACTTCAGGATAGACCTCGAAGATGGCATCAAATGCCAACTCACCTTCGGGCGCGCCGTCTTTTTCGGAAATTCGGGGCTGGCCAGCAACGCGCACTTTAGCTTCATTGGCTGCAAGGGCAAAGGCCTCACCCACCTTGTCGTTCATGACTTCGTATTGAACCGAGTAACCATAGCGCTGAGCCACCACATTCATGGGCACTTTGCCCGGACGGAAACCGTCCATCTTGACGGTACGGGCCATTTTCTTCAAACGGGCATCAACTTCAGATTGGATGACCGTCACAGGCAGTGACAAGCTGATTTTGCGTTCCAATTTTTCCAATGTTTCTACAGTAACTGCCATGGTCTTCTCTTGTTAGTAAGTGGTGCGCGGGGCGGGACTCGAACCCGCACAGTATTGCTACCGTCAGGACCTAAACCTGGTGCGTCTACCAATTTCGCCACCCGCGCGGGTCCCATCCATATGGGTTGAATCGGTCAACCTTCTATTTTAACCATGGAACGGGTGACTTCTGAACCGAAGTCACCCTTTAGATCCTCGGGTTTAGACCGACTTGGGGGGCGGTGCCACCTTGAACCATGCTGCATACATGGCCGGCAAAGCCAACAATGTGAGCGCAGTCGCCACGATCAGCCCGCCCATGATGGCCACTGCCATGGGTCCCCAAAACACACTCCGAGATAGAGGAATCATGGCCAATACAGCGGCAGCTGCCGTGAGCACAATGGGACGCAAGCGGCGCACAGCCGACTCCACAATGGCCTCCCAAGCGGGTACGCCCGCCGCTCTGTCCTGCTCAATTTGATCGATCAGGATGACTGAATTGCGCTGGATCATTCCCATCAGCGCAATGACTCCTAGTAAAGCCACGAAGCCAAAAGGCCGATCAAGCACCAACAAGGCCCCCGCCACACCTGCGATACCCAAGGGTCCTGTGAGAAACACTAAGAAGGCACGGCTGAAACTTTGGAGTTGCAGCATCAAAAGTGTGAAGGTGACAAACAACATGAGTGGCATACCAGCCGCAATAGAGGCGGAACCTTTCGAGCTCTCCTCCACGGCACCTGCTACTTCAATGCGGTACTCGCCAGCATCTTCTTCAAGCCATTGCGCTTCCAGTTTTTTCAATTCAGCCAACAACTGCTGAGTCACTGTAGCGCCTTGAACGCCCTCTATCACATCGGCATTGACAGTGATCGCATAGCTGCGTCCTTCTCGCCACATGACGCCAGGTTCCCAATTGAAGACTGGCTTGGCAATTTGCAAAAGAGGAATCGATTTACCAGACGCGGTGGGCACATAGGCGCCCGCCAAATCGGTAATGGCATCGCGCTCAGACTGGGGTTGTCTGATCACAATGTCAATCAGCTTGTCGCCATCGCGGAATTGGCCAATGGTCGATCCAGAAGCGATCGTCCGAGAAGCTTGCGCAATGGATTGGCTGGTGACACCCAAAGCGCGCGCTTTGGCTTGATCGACTTCTAGGCGAATGACTTTGACCGATTCATTCCAGTTGTCATTGACACCCCGTGTATTGGAATTGGTCCGCATGACGGCCTTCACTTCATCCGCCTTCAAGCGAAGCGCCAACGGATCAGCTCCCACAACCCTGAACTGCACGGGATAAGGCACAGGTGGGCCGTTGGGCAACAGTTTGACGCGCCCGCGAACTTCAGGAAATTCTGCGGCCAAAATGGCTGGCAATTTGACACGCAGAGATTCCCTGACTTTCAAATCTTTGGACACCACAATCATCTGTGAAACATTGGACTGAGGGAAAATTTGATCAAGTGGCAAGTAAAAACGCGGGACACCCGAGCCCACCCAAGTACTCACCGAGTTCACGCCTTGCTCAGACATCAATCTCTTTTCAACACGCTTGGCCACTTCCTCGCTGGCAACAAAACTGGCGCCTTCAGGCAACCACACCTCCACCATGATTTCAGGTCGGCTGGAGTCAGGGAAAAATTGTTGCTGGACTTTGCCCATACCCACAATGCCCATCACAAACAGGCCCAATGTGATGGCAATGGTTTTCCATTTATGAATGACGCACCAAGTGACTGCACGGCGAAAGACTTGATAAAAAGGCGTGTCAAACATTTCATGCACGACTGTCTCTTCAGAGCCTGAGACATGGGGTGGCACTTTCAAAAGCAAGGTCCCCAAATAGGGCACAAAGTAAACAGAGGCCACCCAACTGATAAGGAGCGCAATCACGGTAACGGCAAAAATAGCAAAAGTGTATTCACCCGTTATAGATTTGGCCAAACCAATCGGCAAAAAGCCAGCCGCCGTAATGAGTGTGCCTGTGAGCATGGGCATGGCTGTGAGTTCGTAGGCAAAGGTGGCGGCGCGGACTTTGTCATAGCCCTCCTCCATTTTTCGAACCATCATTTCGACAGCAATGATGGCATCGTCAACCAACAATCCCAGCGCAATGATGAGTGAGCCCAATGAAATTTTATGCAGCCCAATGCCGAAATAATCCATGGCTAAAAAAGTGACTGCCAAGACCAGCGGAATGGTAATGCCCACCACCAAACCAGGTCGAATGTCCAAAGTCCACCGGCGCCATAAAGTATGTTTACCTTGGCGCTTGTGCAAGCCAAGCGCCAAGAAACTAACGGCCAACACAATGGCAACAGCCTCGACCAAGGTCTTCAAAAACTCGTTCACCGAAGTTGAGACGGCTTGAGGTTGATCTTGGACTTGAACCAACTTCACACCATGGGGCAGTGACTTTTCAATGCTCGAAATACTGACTTTAAGCGCTTGGCCCAGTTCAATGATGTCACCGCCCTTGGCCATGGACACACCCACACCAATAACTTGTTCACCGTTGTGCCGCACCTTGACATGGGGTGGGTCGATGTAATCGCGTTTGATGACTCCCAAATCACCCAGCCTAATTTGCTGCCCTGACATACCGCGAATTGGCATTTGCCTGAGAGACTCTAAGTCATTGAACTGCCCGTTCACGCGAAGTTGAATGGCATCAGTTGGCAGATTTAAAGTGCCGGCTGATTCAATCGCATTTTGCTGACCCAATTGCGCAATGACAGACCCCATGTCAATGCCCATTGCGGCCAGTTTCTTTTGAGAAATTTCGATGAATACTTTTTCATCTTGAACGCCGAAAAGCTCGACCTTAGCAACGTCTTTCACGCGCAAGATTTTTTGCCTCACTTCGTCCGCAAACTTTTTCACCTCTGCCGGTGTAAAGCCGTCTGCTTGCAGAGCATAAATGACGCCATACACATCGCCAAAGTCATCGACAAAGAAAGGGCCCACCACACCAGCTGGCAAGGTGCCGCGCATGTCTCCAATTTTTTTGCGCACTGTGTACCAAACGTTGGCCACCTCAGACGGCTTGGAATAGTCTTTGACTTGGAAAATAATTTGCGATTCACCAGGTTTAGAGTAGCTGCGAATCTTGTCTGCAAAAGGCACTTCCTGAAGCGTTCGCTCCAGTTTGTCGGTGACTTGCTCTGCCACTTGTTGGGCTGTAGCACCTGGCCAATAGGCCCTGACGACCATCACGCGAAACGTGAAAGGTGGATCTTCGTCTTGACCTAAATTGAAAAAAGCAAAGACACCCAAAAGCATCAATACCAGCATCAAATAACGTGTGAGCGCAGGATGATCAAGCGCCCACTTCGACAGGTTAAAGCCCGATTTTGGTTCTTTTCGCATGATTTACTTTGCCGCAGGTGTTGACAGAGCAGCCGCGTTATAGACCGTCACTTTTTGACCTGGCGACAACACATGGACGCCCGCACTCACAACTTGTTGGCCCGCCTTCAAACCTGAGGCGATGACCACCTCATTGCCATCGGCAGTGGCAACTTGAACCACTTGGGAAAGCACCGTAGAAGTCTGGGGATCGAAGACCCATACGGCGGTTTGCTTGGCCTCTTGGCGCAGTGCGCTGGTCGGCAGCTTGATCACATCCGGTTGGCTTCCTGCCAATTGGGGGGCCTGCACATTCAGGGTGATGCCCAGTGGCAATGACTCTGCTTTTTCCAATGCCAATTTGACTGTGAAGGTTCGGGTGGCAGGATCGGCGCTGGCACCGATTTCTCGCACACGTCCCTGAAAGCTTTGTGGTGTGCTGCCCACCGTGACCGACATTTTTTGACCCAGTTTGAGACGTCCCACCACATGCTCAGGCACCGCAAAAACGGCATCGCGAGGCCCATCGTGTGCAAATCGAAGCACTGACTGCCCCGCAGAAACCACCTGCCCTGGCTCGGCTTCTACGCCCGTCACCACACCAGAAGTGGTGGCCAGCAATTTGGCATAGCCCGCTTGATTGGCTTGAGATTGGGCTATTGAAAGGGCTTGATCTAGGGAAGATTGCGCAGCCTTAAGACCGGCGGAGCGTCTTTCTAATTCAGCTGCACTGATGAAATTTTGTGCCAGCAGCGCTTCGTATCGCTTGTAGTCCGAAGCGGCCAAATCACGCTGAGCGCGCGCGCCAATGGCCAGGGCTTGTGCAGCTTGTGCCGCGAGCGCATAGTCTTGTACATCCACTTCCGCCAAAACCTGACCTGCTTGAACGCGTTGACCCGCTTCAGCCTGACGCGCCAAAATCTTCCCCCCCACGCGAAAAGCCAATCGGCTTTCTGTTCGCGCTCGCACCTCGGCGGCATACTCTCCCTGGACATTCAGTTCAGATGAACCTACTGTGATTAATTTCACAGAGCGGATGGGCTCTTCCGCCTCCTGTTTGGGACTGCAAGCAACAATGCCCAAAATCAGAGCAAAAAACAAAATGGGCAGGAGAATTAGGCGCGGGGCATGCTGTGGCATTGGAGAATCCAAATTAATGACTGACTGGTTAGTAATCTAGGGTAATCCATGAGTATTGTCAAGCGAAAATACAAGAAACCATGCTGACCAAACAAGCAAACCCTCAGGAAGTTCAAGCCCTTCCCATCACCCACCCTGAAAATTTTCCGGTGGCTTCAATTTTGTGTCCGCCACATCTGCGGCCAGCCATCGCCGCCATTTACGCCTTCGCCCGTGCTGCCGACGACATTGCCGATGAAGGGCACCTCAGCACCCAAGAACGTTTGAAATTATTGACAGCCTTTCGGCATGAGTTGCTGGCCACAAATGAGTCGACAGGTGCTCAAGCTGATCTCTTTTCACCTTTGCACCAAGTGATTGAGCAATTTAAATTGCCCGTGTCTTTGCTAGATGATTTGTTAAAAGCATTTGAGCAAGATGTCAAAGCCACAGCACAAGGCGCGACCTACCCCAACCTAACAGCATTGTTAAGCTACTGCCAGTTTTCCGCCAATCCTGTGGGACGCCTGTTGTTGCACCTCTATGGCGTCAACGATGCACAGGCCTTGCAAAGAAGTGATGCCATTTGCAGCGCACTGCAGTTGATCAATTTTTGGCAAGACTTGAGTGAGGATATCCCGAGAGGCAGATTTTATTTACCACAAGACCAAACGCACCAAGAGACGCCTCTTCTGATTGAAGCGCTCTGCGCTCATGCTCATCAACTGATGATGAAAGGCGCACCCTTGGTGCATCAAGTGCCCGGCCGTGCCGGCTGGGAATTGCGGCTGGTGGTTCAAGGCGGTTTGCGAATTTTGGAAAAAGTCAGAGCACTCGGACCCGAAGTTTTAACCAAGCGGCCTCGCCTACGACCTTGGGACTTTCCTCTGATGTTGTGGCGCGCGCTTTGGATGCGCCCCAGACAATGGGAGAATCAAGCACCATGACACCTCAAGAGTACGTTCAACAAAAAGCAGCCAATTCTGGCAGCAGCTTTTATTACGCATTCCTTTTTCTACCGGCCAACAGACGCGCCGCCATCACTTCTTTTTATGCGTTCTGCCGTGAAGTGGATGATGTGGTCGATGAAATCTCGGATCCGAGTGTGGCTCAAAGCAAATTGGCTTGGTGGCAGAAAGAGGTCATTCAATCTTTTGACGGCCAAGCCACTCACCCTGTCATGTTAGCGCTGATGCCGCACGTCAAAGATTACAACATTGAAGCGCATCATTTGTTGTCGGTCATTGAAGGTTGCCAAATGGACCTGACTCAGACCCGTTACTTAGACTACGCTGGTTTGCAAAGGTATTGCCATTTGGTGGCGGGCGTGGTCGGAGAAGTGGCCGCCCAAATTTTTGGCCAAACCGACGCGGCCACAACGCAGTACGCACACAAGCTTGGCTTAGCTTTTCAGCTCACCAATATCTTGCGCGATGTGGGTGAAGATGCTCTGCGTGGCCGCATCTATTTGCCCATTGATGAGCTGAAACAATTTGATGTCAAAGCACAAGATTTGATGCAAAGGCAATACTCCGATCGCTTCACAGCGCTTATGAAATTTCAGGCTGCCCGCGCGCATCGCTTGTATGAAGAAGCCTTTGCCATGCTGCCATCGGCAGACAGACAAACCCAAAAACCAGGCCTCATGATGGCCAGCATTTACCGAACCCTGTTGCGTGAAATAGAGGCCGACAATTTTCAAGTCTTGCACCAGCGCATCGCACTCACACCTTTGCGTAAGTTATGGCTTGCATGGAAAGTGCAAGCGCTTGGACGACTTTGAGCCAGCGTTTACAAATTGCCATCGTAGGTGCAGGCTGGGCAGGTTTGGCTGCAGCCATAACGGCCACGCAAAAGGGCCATCACGTGACTTTGCTAGAAGCCAGCAAATTTTGGGGCGGACGTGCGCGTTCAATTCAAACGCACGTTGAAGACTATCCACTGTTAGACAATGGCCAACATATTTTGATTGGTGCTTATCAACAAACGTTCGCCATGATGCAGCTCGTGGGCATCGATTTAGAAAAAGCATTTTGGCGAAAACCCCTCGATTTAAGGTGTGCCGATGGCTCAGGACTGTCGCTTCCCAACAAACCGTTTCCCCTCAATCTCTTACAAGGCATTGCTTTCAATTCCAGTTGGAGCGCGGCAGACAAGTGGCAGTTGTTTAAATCTGCATGGCAATGGCAACGCATGCACTTTGAATGCGCAGAACAGCTCACGGTGGCCGATCTTTGCGAGAACATGACGCCCACCGTTTGGCAGGATTTGATAGAGCCGCTGTGCGTTTCAGCACTCAACACGCCTGCACATGAAGCCAGCGGCAAGGTTTTTTTGCGCATCATGAAAGATGCGCTCTTTGGCCCTGTGGGAAGCTCCGATCTGTTGCTACCCAGACTAGACTTGGGGCAACTGTTTCCAAATGCGGCCATCAAGTGGCTTGATAAAAATGGTGCCTCTTGCCAATCTGGTCAAAGGATCGAAAGCATTGTTGACTCAGGCATCAATTCCAGCAAGGCCCCTCGTTGGCAACTAGGCGATCACAAATTTCACCACCTGGTGATTGCAACGCCCGCATGGGATGCCGCTCATTTGCTTGAAAAATTCAACTCAGCATGGGCAAGCAAGGCTAAGCAGTTGAAGCATGAAGCCATTGCGACGGTCTATGTTCAAGGTCCCTTGGATTTTAAATTACCACAACCGATGTTGGCACTCAGAACCACTCAAGGCTCTCCTGCTCAGTTTGCTTTTGACCGCGGTCAAATTTACACAGAAGCCAACACACCCGGTTTGCTGGCCTTCGTGGTCAGTGCCAACAAGCTCAGCAAAGAAGATGTGACCCAACAAGTGATGGCGCAATTGAGCGCTCTTTTGATTCAGCTGGGTCAAGACGCTTTGCGCATCGAAGCCTTCAAGGTCATTCAAACCGTGGTTGAGAAAAGAGCGACTTTTGCATGCGTCCCCAATTTGAAAAGACCCAGTGCAATGCCTTGCGAAGGGATTACAGTGTGCGGCGACTATGTTGAAGGACCCTATCCAGCCACCTTGGAAGGCGCCATCATTTCAGGCATTCAAGCAGTGCCTTGATTTTGACCTCGAAGCTTGCGAAATGCACCAATGACGTCCATTTTCAAAGTCATTTTTCTCTGCTCAATTCAATCAGGCCATGCATCACAAAGTACTTTCAGGCTGCTCACCGTGAAAGGGGCCGGGTGAACTTCATGAGCCCACAGTTTTTCTTCGCGGTTCAGCCAAACTGCTTGCAAACCAGCACGCTGCGCCGCCACCACGTCCAGATGGGGGTCATCTCCTATGTGCAAGATCGCTTCGGGCAACACACCCAAGGCTTGGGCACCCGCATGAAACATTTTGGGGTCAGGCTTTCCTACACCTAAGTTGATGGGGTTAAAGGCGGCCACAAAGTAGCCATTCAACCCAACTTTCTGGATATCTGCGTTGCCATTCGAGAGCGCAACCATGGGGTATCTGGGTTTAAGAAAGTCCAGGGTCGAAATTGCGTCTTCATAAAAAATGACCTTTTGTCGGGCCTCAAAAAAGACTTCAAAGGCTGGCTCGGCTAAACCGGGATCCTCACCCGCCCTTTCGAGCAACACCCGAATCGCCTCACGCCTTAAGGCCGACAAATCATTGCCTAGGTCAGGCCGCATGGCCGGCATGGCCTCGCGAATTTGACGTTGATAACCCGGAATAGCGCACAAAGGAACGGTTCCGGGAGCTTTTTCAGCCAACCACAAGGCCAATGCCTCCTCAGCACGACCAATCGTGGGCCAAACGGGCCACAAAGTGTCATCTAAATCTAAGGAGATGGCTTTAATTTTTGAAAAGTCGATCATGGTGGGAGAGAATAACGCATGGCATTTCAAAAAGAACCCCCTTACCAACATGGACAAGTTGCAAAGACCGCTGTCCTCTACTGCAACCTTGGCACCCCCAAAGAGCCCACAGCCCCTGCTCTGCGCCAATATCTGGCCCAGTTCTTGGGAGATTCCCGCGTGGTCGAAATCCCCAAAGCCATCTGGTGGCTTATTTTGCATGGCATTATTTTGCGAATTAGGCCTGCCAAATCTGCCGCCAAATACGCCAGCATTTGGACAGCAGAAGGCTCACCCTTGCGGGTCTGGACCGAAAAACAAGCTTTGGGTTTGGCGGAAAAATTAAAATCAGACGGCCATGAAGTTGCCGTCAGGTACGCCATGACCTATGGCCAACCCAGCATCGAATCGCAATTGACTGCATTCCGCGAAGATGGGGTCACGCGCATTTTGATGTTGACCGCCTACCCTCAATACAGCGCCACAACCACTGCACCCGTTTTTGACGCCGTCTATCGCTGGGGTTTAAAAACGCGCAATTTGCCAGAGTTTCGCTTTGTGAATCACTATCACGATCACGAAGGCTACATTCAAGCTCTAGCTGCAGGCATTCAAAAAAATTGGGCGGCCCATGGCCGTGCAGAACAACTTGTCATGAGCTTTCATGGTGTCCCTGAACGGACCCTCCAACTGGGCGATCCCTACCATTGCGAATGCTACAAAACCGGCCGACTCTTGGCCGAAAAATTAGGCCTGACAAAAGATCAATACAAAGTCACATTCCAATCTCGATTTGGCAAAGCCAAATGGTTAGAGCCCTACACCGAGCCAACGCTGATTGCCATGGCCCAAGCGGGCACCCAAAGTGTCGATGTGGTGTGCCCCGGCTTTACCGGTGACTGCCTAGAGACATTGGAAGAAATTAGCATGGAAGGCCGCGAAGCGTTTTTACATGCTGGCGGCAAGACTTTCAACTACATTCCTTGCATGAACGACGAGCCCATGTGGATAGATGCGCTGGCAGCCATCAGTGAGCAACACATGCAAGGCTGGCCGACCACAACACAAGCCCTTCATGACAATGCGCACTCGCTTGTACATGGTCGAAATTTAGCCTTGGAATTGGGCGCAAAAGACTAGAAAAGACTTCTCAATGACCGACCAAAATCTAGCGCATAAGTTTATTTGGTATTGAAAAAATTTTATCTAATTCGAGAGCGAAGTCGACCTACGATCCCTGTAGGAAAGTAGTAAACCGACAACACAAACAGCAAGCCCAACCACAGCAACCAACGATCGGGTGACAGCAGTGCCGCCAATAAGGGCCAAGCAGACGCCGCCTCGCTTGGCTGTTTAAGGCGAAGCCCGCTGCACAGACGCCTTCAATGTGACATTGAGTGCGTCCAGTGCGTCTGCGTAATGCGCACGCGTGGTTTTGCTCAAGCTGGGTTTGGCCAAGACCTTTTCAAGCGTACCGGCCAACTGACGCGCATTTTCACGCATGATGCTGCGTGCATCCGCAGGCCATGGACCAGCAGGCTTGACCAACACGTCGGTCATGCGGCGCAGTTGTTCACGCTGCAAGTTCCGGCGAATGAGGCTGGTTTCTTGGCCAGTTTTGGCCTCTGACCAAATAGCATCTTGAATGGTGTCGTACACGTCAGACAAACCCAAGGTCTCTTTTGGATCGTTCACCTTCATGCCCACTTCGGCCAATCGGGTGGCTACAGCAGGTGAATACACGTGGTCAAGGATTCCCTTTTGAACACCGGCTACCAAGAGAGCCACCGAAGTTTGCATGCTGCCATCGCTCATGGTTCGTTCAAATCGATCAGTAGCCAAACGGGCAATGAACTCAGGCTTGAACTTGAAACTGCCAATGCCAAAAAAATCTTTGGTGATCAAAGCCAATGCTTCTTTTTGCTTGGCTGCACTGACGGGCTCAAACACGCCAACTTTACTGCCTGCGCGCTCACGGCGAATGTGCACACCGCCAATGTATTTGGCGGCCAACGGTGCCACACGGTTGACTTGGCTAAAACCGCTTCTGAAGCTGCGGGTCAGGCGCTCATAACTTTCACCTGTGGCCAAGTTCATATTTTGCAGCCGATCCCACAACTCGCGCGACAGTTTCATGCGCTGTTTATAGTAGGCTAGCGGATTGGCACCCAAATCAAAGCGATTGACCATCGGGTCGACACCGCCCATGCTGCCAAAGCCTGCATCTTCATCAGAGTCAAATTGCAATTCTGGCTGGCTGGCCTTGGCCAAAATTTGCGCAAGTCCCTGAGCTTCTTGGCCAGGTGCAAATTGTTTGTAACCAAACTCAATGGCCCAATAGTCGTAGGCGCCAATTGTGGACATGACGTACTCGCCCTGCTTCTCACCTTTAGGTGAAATGTTGAAGGGCGTGTAATCCATCACAGAAGTCGCTACACCATTGATCTTCGTAAAGTTAGGATCTTGAATTTGCTTCAAGTCATACATTGTGGAAGCGCGGAAGTTGTGACGCAGACCCAAGGTGTGGCCTACCTCGTGCATGATCACGTTTTTCAAATAAGCTTGGGCCAAAGCTTCGGCCTCAGGGGTGTCAAGTTCTAGGCCGCGTGCTTCTAACAAGTCTAATGCGTAATGCAATTCTTGGGCAGCAGCTTCTGCGTGGTCGCACAACTCGCCGTCGGCACCGCGTACACGGCCCAAGTCTTCAACGACAGCGCGACGTGCACCGCGTGTAAACACATCCGACATGCCAATGTCTGCGTCCAAAATTTCGCCTGTGCGCGGGTCGGCTTGTGAAGGGCCAATGGCAAAGCCTACATCGGCACCTGTGAACCATCGAATGGAAGTGTGCTTGGCGTCCATGTTGTTGAAGTCGTCAGTGGTCTGTTGTTGCTTGACTACCAACGCGTTTTTGAAGCCTGCTTTTTCAAATGCTTTATTCCACTCCAACACACCCTGGGTCACACTAGCGCGGTATTTTTCTGGAATGTTTTTGTCTAGCCAATAAACAATGGGCTGTTTGGGTTCAGACACTGCGGCATTAGCGTCCATCTTTTCCAAGCGCCAACGCTTCAACAAATGCGCTTTGGATTTGATGTTGAGATCGGTGGTGTAGTCGGTTCGAGCTACCGTGAAAAAGCCTACGCGCTCATCGGCCATGCGTGTTTGCATGGGTTCAGGCAAAGGCATGAAGCTGTAATAAAACGAAACAAACAAACTTCGAGGGTCGGGCGTAGCGGAAGGTGGCGGTGGCATGGGCACCGGCGAGGGCGTCATGGGAGGCGCTGACAATTTGGGGACGGCAAAGTGTGCTTTCACCTCCAACCCCGTCAATGTGTTTGTGTTCTTGGTAGCAGAGAAAGAGGTATTGCGCGTGTCTAAACTGAAGGGCATGCGAAACGAGCCTTCTAAGCGCGTTTGATAACCTGGAATGTCTGAGAACAACAAGGCGTTGGCCTCAATCAAAATAGATTTTGTTTCAGGATGCGGCGCAGACACCACAGCGGCACTGCTCATCAAGCTGTCGGAAAAAGACTCCGAAACGAACTGCGCCTGAGGAGTGCCCTCCTTGGCAAAGAACTGGGTGTTCTTTGCAATCAGTTGAATTTGATTTCCTATTTTTCTAAATTCAACTAATTTTGAGCCACCCATCTGGCTGCCATACAAACCGCGTTCGCCTACCGAGCGAGGGATGTTGTAGGAGAAAAAGAAGGGTTGGTTCAATTGGCTAGGCAATACCTCAAGCCAAACCTTTTCGTCTTTTTGATGCAAGGTGAAAAAGCCAGGCGAGGACTTGGCGTCTTTCAGAATGTCTTTCATCGGGCGCAGCGCACCGGGGGCAGCGGGTGGTGTGGCGAGAGCTGCAGGGGGTGTGGCGCTGGCGGGAGCAGTTGCAGGCGCGGCGGGTGAAGGCGGTGGTGTTTGTGAATGCGAAGGACTCCAAGCCAGTAGGCTGAAGCATGCAACATACATTAAAGAGAGTTTGAAGCAAGGTGATTTCAGAGCATGAACAGCCATGGAGGGTTCCGAATTAAAGAGGACCAGATAGATGTATTGGATTCTAATTTCTCGGGCACTCGGGTTAATACCAATACTTGTAATTGCGAGGGGTCACTCAATGTAAAGTTTCAAACAACAGGGTTTGCACGTGTCTGATGTGGGCAGACAAGCTTAGAAAATACAAGAATGACTCCGCTTATCTTGATCAACCCCCATGCAGCAGGTGGCCGAGCACGGAAGTTGAAGGGTCCCATTCAGGCATGGTGCGAAGCACTGCCCGCTCAAAGCGCACCACCTCAAATAGTCGCACCTGAAAGCATTGAGAAGGCCCACTCTCTTCTTTCCGAGTTGCCACCTCGTACACGCGTGGTAGTGGTGGGCGGTGATGGCACGCTGAATCAAATACTGCCGACCCTCTTGCATGGTGGACATGAAGTTGGATTGGTGCCATTTGGAAGTGGCAACGACTGCGCGCGCGCCTGGGGTTTGCATCGCTTGTCTTGGCAACAAGCCTTAGCGCATGCCCTCCATGCAAGGTCAAGTTACATTGATGTAGGTCGCATAGAGTTAGACAATAAAGTCATCCGTTACTTTCACTCCAGCTTAGCTGTTGGCTTTGATGCATCGGTAGGAAATCGCGCTTTGACCGGCCCTCAATTTTTAAGGGGTCTACCCCGCTACTTGCTAGCCACTCTGCGTGAATTAGCCCATTTAAAAAACTGGTATTTAAAAGTAGAAGTTGATGGTCTTTTGAAATACGAGGGGCCCACTCTGTTGGCCTCTGCACTTAATACACCCACGTATGGCGGCGGCATGCCTGCTGTGCCTCATGCTTTGATCAACGATGGTCAACTCAATTTGCTGGTGGGTGGCAGATTCAACCGTTTGCAAACTCTTTGGATGTTGCCTCTATTGTTAATTGGCAAACATTTGGGCCACCCGCGCATTCAATGCCACGCCTGTTCAAACGTCACCATTAGCAATGCAAGCTTGGTGCCGGTTGCTGCAGATGGCGAGACACTGGGTTTTGCAGCCCATATCCAAGTTACATGCCTTCCAAATGCTCTTCAAGTTGTTAAGTTTTAATTGGGGTCAGAGCAACATTAATTTGTCTGGATTTCTTTGGCGCAGAGCGTTGAGCAGTCAGGCTGAAGGGGCTGACGATTTCTGGTACCCCAGCATGAGGAACCCACCCACCCCATCCTCACACAGCGAGCTCAGCATAAACCCAAACAAGCAACACACAAAACAGCAAACTCAATTGATCCCCAGCTTCACACTCCCTGTAAACAAACTAAACCCCGCTCCAAGCACAACTTTCTCCAAAATATTTTGAGCAGGTGTTGCAAACCCACCGCAAGCCCGCGACACATGTGAAGCATCCATATGATCTAACGCATCAAATCCCATGTTGATGCCAATCACAGGTAGCAAATAAGCACCGCCAGTTAGTAAAAGCAAGGTAGGCGTTGCAATGGTCCGCGCTAATCGAATTTCATCGTGCAGTGGCGCCAACTCAAAAGAACGCTGGCAAACAGTCTCATTGAATTTTTCAGAATTCAGTTGGATACTTTGTGCCATGCTGCGCGTATGACTGGCGCAGGCGGTGAGACTCACTAGCACCAAGATGCAAGCAATTCGAACACCCAGTTTAATCAAGCTTGATTCCTACTTTGGTAATGATGGCACCCCATTTGCGCGTTTCACTTTCAATGAATGACTTGAATTGTGCGGGGCTACCACCGCCAATGATCAAACCCTGCTTCAACATGTTTTGCCTAAAAGCAGGATCGGCCATGGCCGCATTGATGTCGGTATTGAGCCGAGCAATGATGTCTGCAGGTGTGCCAGCGGGAGCAAAGATACCGTTCCAAGCCAATGCATCAAAGCCAGGAAAACCTGCCTCTGCCACGGTTTGCAAATCGGGCCTGGATGCCAAGCGCTGTGGACTGGTCACTCCTAGCAACTTCAGGCGGCCGCCCTGAACCAAAGACAAGAGTGCAGGCTCGACAGCTAACAGGGCCTGAGTTTCGTTTTGTGCAACCGACAACGCGGCAGGTGGAGAGCCGTTGAAAGGAATATGCGTTGCCTCAAATCCAGCCGTGGCCTTGAGCAACTCCATGGACAAGTGTGAAGAACTGCCCTGCCCCACGGAGGCATAACTTAATTTGTCACCCTGCGTTTTGGACCATGCAATGAATTCACGCATGTTGGAAGCCGGGTGATTGGCAGGTACAGCAAGCACATTAGGCTGTGATGACGTCAGGACGATGGGCATCAAATCTTTGGCTGGGTCGTAAGGCATTTTCTTGAACATGAAGGGGCCAAAGGCAATGGGCCCGTTAAACCCTATGCCCAAGGTGTAGCCATCAGGGGCCGCCTTGGCAACCAAGTCCATGCCAATGGTGCCACCAGCACCAGGCTTGTTTTCAACCACCAGCGATTGACCCCAGCCTGCTCTGAGCGTATCGGCCATGGCTCGCACAATGACGTCTAAGGAACTGCCCGCAGGCGCAGGAACCACCATGCGCACAGGCTTAGTAGGCCAGCTTTGGGCCAACACCGGCAGCGCCGTAAGCCCCGCAAGACACACACTTAAGGTAGCAATTGCTTTTTGAATCAAGCTGCGACGGATATTAGAAGGTTTCAAGGTGGTCTCCATTTGGAAAAACGATGCTGGTGTACATCATACAAGTACCAATTAATTGGGGTCAGAGCAACATTAAATTGTCTGGGTTTTTTGGCGAAGTGCTCAGCAATCAAAGGTCAATTACCCATGGCCGCTGAAATCTTTGCCTCAAGCTGCAACGTCTCCTCAGCCCTAAATCCAGAATGCACAAACAACACTCGCCCCTCTGGACTGACCAACATCGAAGTGGGCATGGTTTTAATGGCTAACTTTTTTGCAGACTCACCTTGCGGGTCATAGGCAATGGTGAACTGAGCGGGCGTGTGAGACAAAAACTTGTCTGCATCCGTGCGCTTAGCGTCAACGTTCACAGCCACCACTTTCAAACCCTTTGGTCCCAACTTGGCCTGCAATGCATTCATCCAAGGAAAAGATTGGCGACAAGGGCCACACCACGATGCCCAATAGTCGATGTAAATGTATTGGCCCTTGGTTTTTTGAACTTCAGCCAAGCCCAAATCTGGCAATGGCTTTCCTGCCTCAACTGCCCAAACTGGACTGGCCTGAATGAGCAAAGCGATTAACGCCATGTGGAATAACTTGAAGTTCATGAGCATCAGTTTAATGCAGCTTGTGTTTCTTGTGGCAAATGCACTTTACCTGTGTGATCAATAGCAAAAAAATCAAAGCCTGTTGCCTGCAAAAACGCCAGGCCCTCTGCCTCCTTCAACATCGCCATGGTCGTTGTACAACCCGACACCACCGTTGCAGGCGACGTGACACTCACTGAGCGCCAGTAGCTGACAGGCATACCTGTTTTAGGATTCAAAACATGACAATAGCGCTGCCCATTCAATTCAAAATAGCGCTCGTAATCGCCACTGGTGGCCAAGCCGCCCATCGTGATTGGCAGGGTGGCCACGACCTGATCAAGCGCACGCGGATCTTGAATGCCAATCATCCAAGGCTCTCCCGTAGGTTTTGGCCCGAGAAAGCGCATGTCGCCAGCCAAATTCACGTAGCCATGGGTCACACCTTTTTCTTTGAGAACCTGTGCTGCACGATCGGCAGCATACTCTTTGCCAAAGCCGCCCAAGTCTATTTCCATGCCAGCCAAAGGCAAGGCAATGCTTTGGTCTTGTAACACCACTTTTTCCCAACCCACGAGCGGCAACAAAGCCTCTAACTTTTGAGAGGACGGTACTTCAGGATTTTTAAAATCCCACGCCTGTCTGAGCACCCCCGAGGTGATGTCAAACAAGCCATCGCTTTGATCAAAGAGCTGAGAAGCAAACTTAAACAAAGCCCAAGTTTCATCGTCGCATTGCACTGCCCCGCACCCAGCCTGTTGATTGATTTTCGCAATGATGGAATCGGTGGTGTAGCGAGAATATGTGCGTTCAATGCGCAGTACTTCATCAATGGCCAACTTGGCCATCGACTCGGCCTCGTTTTGAGTATGAGATGCCAATACCACTTCACAAGCGCTGCCCATCGCCTTGAACGGCTGGCGATGAACTTTCAATGGCATTACTTTCGACACCATTAGAACGAGCGCGTGATACCCACTTGAAGATTGCGCGCATAAAACGGCGCCAAGCCTTTGCTGCCGTTACCCGACAAAATCCAAATTCCCTTCTGGCCATATTGCTCCAACTTCACATCGACCTTGGTATCAAGGTTAAGTTGCTTGGTGAGTTTCATACCCAAGGTTAAACCACCAAAAGCACTCATGCGTTGGTCTTCTGAAAAGTACTTTGCATTGGCCGGTGGACTGGGAGGGAAAGGCAATATGGAAGGATCGACCTCTACATAAAACTTGGCCGCAGTTTGAGAGTAATAACGCACTGCAGGCGCAGCACTCCAGCCATTTCCGATTTGCTGCACCCACTCAGCGTCCAAGGTGTGTGAACGAATTCCCCAGCTGTCGGTGTAGTAACGATAGGCCAAACGAGAGGTGGCGTTCAAATCATTGAAGTAATGATTCCAGCGTGTCTGAAACTTTTGTTGCGTGCGATCTCTGGGCCGTTCGTCGTAAATTTTGTAGGGGTCAGAAAAATATCCCTGACCTTTGTAGTAACCCATGTTGAATTGCACGATGTCGTTCATCGTGACCACTTGTGTGACCCCTAACAACACTTCACTGCTTCGCTTGGTCTCATTCAAAACAATTTGATTGGCTGGATTGATTAGATCGCGGTTGACGGCAAGGCCGGCTGTCCAGGTGGTATTTTTGTTCTCAGAGGAACGCGTCGCAAGCAAGGAAGCAGCGCGAGATACGTAATCGTTTTCACCAGAATGGCTCATGCCCACCGTCAAGGTGCCGTTTGGCAAATAGCGGGTGACTGACGCATCAACTGCCCGACGAAAATCTTTTAAATATGACAAAGCCTGCGTGTGATACGCCGGTGATGCGCCAGAAATGGCGTCGGTAATGAGCGTACCCGACATTGACCATTCGGAGTTGAGTGGCACGACCAAACTGCTCGAAGTGGCTTTGACAAGAATTCGGTCGTCATATGCTGAAGCGCCCGACTTGCTATCAGCCCGTCCGTACACGCCTAGCGCGTCACTGGAAGTTTGCTGACTTTCTTTGTAGTTCAAGTATTTGAAACTGAGCGTGCCTTTTTCAGGAGCACTTTCGGCATGTGCTGTGCTGATGACGCAAGGCAAAGCCATGGCGGCACTGAGCAGCGCAGCGCCCAGTTCGGTGTGATGTTTAGTTGCAACCACAACCACCTCCGCCTAAACCCGAACCACCGGCCGATGCTTCCTTACTGGTGTAGATGTGTTCTCGGTAACCTCGCTCAAGGGGATCGTCATCAAAGGTCATTTCTGGCTTTGCCAAGTTGCCCTTCTGCCACGGCTCAACCGTTTGAATGACCGAGCAGCCTTGCAATGCCAGCAGGACAAAGACCCACATCGCTAAAACTCTCATGCGCCAATCCCTCTTGATGAATTGGGGTCAGAGTAACATTAATTTGCAGGATTGGTTGGCGAAAATACAGCCAAAAAAAGCCGCTGATCCAAAGATCAACGGCTTTTTAAACTAGCTGGCGGTGCAAAACCTACCTCATCATAAACCGCCTAAGGTTTTGATTGGCAAGCAAATCAAGCACTTGGGGGTCAGTTCATCTTTCTAAAGGTTGAGACAGACACTCGTTGCGTGGGTTTCCAGACCCCTTTTTTTGCAGGGTCGGGGTTCGAACCGACGGCCGATGGAGAATTGAAGATAGGATAACTATTCTTTAAAACACTCTATCGATGTCTATCATGACCATTTTGTTTGCTGCATTTCTACTCGGGCTTGTGTTCAATGCCACCCCAGGCGCTGTTTTTGCTGAGACTGTCCGGCGCGGTGCCACTGGCGGTTTTAAGGCCGCTCTCGCCGTCCAGATTGGGTCACTTGTGGGGGATGCAACATGGGCTGTTCTCGGTTTGATGGGGGTGGGGCTCCTACTTCAGGTCGACGCATTGAAATGGCCTGTAGGCCTTGTTGGCGCAGCCTATTTGATTTGGCTTTCCTGGGACTCTTGGAAGGCAGCTTCCATTGCATTCAGTGTAAATGAAAATCAAGATGAAAAAGCGCGATCGGGATTGAAATCAGGTGTGATTCTTTCACTGACGAACCCGCAAAATCTAGCGTACTGGGCAGCGTTAGGGAGTGCTTTGGGAGCGCTTGGAATAGCTGACCCCGGCATGCAGGACTATGCGACTTTTTTTTCCGGATTCATGATTGCTTCTGTCACCTGGGCAGTTTTCTGCGCAGCTGCAATCGACAGGATCTTCAAGAAGGCTGGTCAGAAATGGGTGGCATTGACATACCGCCTTTGCGCCGTCATGTTCATGCTGCTAGCAGTCAACACCGTCAGAGAGCTGTTTTCACACTCAGGACCATCCGCATTGCATGTGAGCCCACCTGCTATTCAGGGTCCAAACTTAGCTGCCGATTAGCTAGTTCGAAGACCCCTTCCAGCCCAACGCAGGTTCTCGCTTTGACGCAGTCCTAGACAACTCACGTGGAAAGTGGATTGCCAAAAATGAAGTCGATGAGACATGTTATTGGTTACTTCCTTTTTGTATTGTCATTCATAGCTTGGGCAGCAATTTCAATTCTCCCCTTTTTGAATTTATCCATTGAGATGGGAGCGGCCATCACGACTGCTCTTATTGTGGGTGGTGAGATCGCGTTTGTTTTAAGCATCGCATTACTCGGCAAAGAGTTTTTAGGAAAAATCAATAGCTTTTTTAATAAGCTTAATTTTTTCCAAAAAGGAAAGTAAAGATACAGGATGAATGGCATCCAAATACGATCTGACTCTTGGAGTACATATGATTCACAAAGACCGAATGACAGCACGAATGGATGGCGATTTTGTTGTCTTCCTTATAGGTATGCGCATCAACAAGCCATTGGCCGTTCACAAGTATTTGCCTGTGTTGAACGCGATGCCCAAAATGCTCACGGAACTTTATAAAAAACCAGAGTTGGGCTTGATACACCACGAGATGTGGTTTTCTCGAACGATCATTTTGGTTCAATACTGGCGTTCAATGGAGCAACTCATTGATTACGCAAAGAACAAAGATTCGGCTCATTTGCCAGCTTGGCAAGCGTTCAATAAAGCTGTTGGTACGGACGGTATTGTTGGCATATGGCACGAAACCTACAAAGCCAGCCCAGGTACTCATGAGAATGTTTACGTGAACATGCCAGCCTTCGGTCTAGGGAAGGCCGGTCTGCTGGTTGAAGCAAAGGGGCATCTCAAATCAGCATCGGACAGGTTCAAAAGCTGAGAAACCTTGGGACGACTGACGGGATTCTGGCATTCGCAAGAGTATTTTTTGGGCTCATGTTGGTGTGCAGCATCGCAAAAACCGCGTGCAATCGGTACGGTTCAAATTCAGGTTTTGAACGGGCTAAGTCAAGAGGTTTTGAGCAGAAAGCCGTCTCAACAGTTCGATCACCCTTTAAAAGGGTGACTTTCTTCA
>Ga0214168_1000270_pt1 | contig 21351 bp, 49 predicted proteins | sample LakMenepilimnion_FD_153002 | JGI IMG/M metagenome (GOLD analysis project Ga0214168, IMG submission 153002) | Freshwater microbial communities from Lake Mendota, WI - Practice 29OCT2010 epilimnion v4 | ecosystem: Environmental > Aquatic > Freshwater > Lake > Epilimnion/Euphotic zone | place: Lake...
CCTCTTGATCTAAAAGACTTTGCAAATGTTGCTCATCTTTTACATCTGTTAAGTTAACAATCAGTTCACCTTCGTTATCTAGTATTTTCATTACAGAAAAGAGTATAGGATTAAGTGGTGGACAGATCAATGAAGATTTGTGACAGTTTTGTTCTTTTTATGAACAGACCAATCTCCTCCTAAGATAGAAGAGAGAGCAAACTCGACATCATCTTTCTTTTTCGTCCAATCAATCTTTTGAAGATCTTGATTGTGAGGATGCTTGCTAAGAAGTTCTTGAATTGTGTATGTGGTTGATTTTTTCATTACAGATAAGAGTATAGAGGTTGAAGGTGGACAGATCAATGACAGACTAGCCTACAAGCTTGTCCCAGTCTTCATCAAGCTGTTCGAGAATCTCATCCCGAACATCTCCCTCTTCTCCTTCATACTCAAGCTCTTCTCCATTAAGATAAGTGATTGAGTCGTCAATGAACCGTCCAGACTCATTCAGATAAACTGTTGCCTGGTACTGAATTCCATCCTTCTCAATGTTGAAGGTGTAGTTGGTGGTTGTATTCGATTCGATTAGATCAATGTTAGTAGTAGTATTCATTACAGATAAGACTATAGAGGTTGATGGTGGACAGCTCAAGATTATTCTGCTTCATTCAAGAACTCTTCAAAGTCTTCAATGTGCTGATCCATAAACTCTTGAGACTCATCATCTACCTTCTTGTCAGTCTTGCACCACAGCCAAGACATCTCTTCAGAGTCTAGACCTTTGTATCCCCCTCTGAGAGAAGCAATTGAAGCTTCTGTCTCAGTAGCCTTCATGAGCTTGATCCAGTTGTTGAGAAACTCTTCAGTGACAACATGCACTTCTGAGTCAGCAATGTCATATCTGTTGATGGTGATGTGTTGGTAGTTTTGTGTGGTTGTTTTATTCATAACAGTCTTTATATTCAGGATTCTTTTAGGACAGGTCAATTAATAAGTGTCAAGATCTTCGTCAATTTTGTCAAGAGGGCTATCAAGAAGAGGATTGATAAGATAAATCAAATCATTGATCTCTCTCATTTTTTTCTCAGCAGCCTCTTTCCCTTCGTCATCAACGATATAGGCAAGATTCTCATCAGCATCATCCATCCAACCAGCATTAGTCAGAAGTTCGTAGATTAGGAATGCGTTGTCTTTTGTCAGTGTTGTTTTCATAACAGTCTTTATAGTCAGGATTCTTTTAGGACAAGTCAATAGAGTTTTTAGGAACTCAAACGATCTTCAACCACTTCAACTATAGCATTTTTGACATACTTGTTAACAATAGCTTTAACAACATCAAAATCAATGTCTTCTACATACTCCCCTTCATCGTTGTAACATTGTGAGGAGTAGTTAGTAAGGTCTTCTAACATCTTATTATGATTGAAGTAAGAAGACCAACCATTATAGTTTGAGTGGAATATTAGTTTAATTTTCATAACAGTCTTTATATTCAGGATTCTTTTAGGACAGGTCAATCAGATATTGTCATAACCCATCATTTCGATAAACACTTCACCTGACTCGTTTATCTCTTTCTCAAGCAAGTCTTTAAGCTTCTCTTCAGTAAGTCGCTCAATTTTTTTGACAATTTTTTCGTTTAGTTCGAGTGTGATTTGTACTTTTTTCATAACAGTCTTTATATTCAGGAATCTTTTAGGACAGGTAAAGAAAAATGATTGTTGTTGTGTTGTCCAATCTTTGTCCGCCTAATCATTTCCGTGCCCGACCCCCTCATCGGAGTGGCCGGGCAGGGATAGGAAGGAAGAGTCAGAGAGAAACCCAGAGAGAAAGTTCCTCTTCCTCAGAGAGAATGTCCAATGGTCTTCTGAGAGAACGTCTTGGCTCTTCGTCCCGTTCGATTTCATCTGCCCAGGCTTCATGCTCTTCTAGGTCGGGATGCATATTAGTCTAGCTGACGTTTCCAATCAGAACGTTTGTAGTCTTTCTTCGACTTCATACGTACAGAAGGTTTCGGAGTTGGTTTACGGATCAGCTTGTAGCAGTCGAAGTTGGTGAGAATCTTTTTCATAACAAAGACATCTTCGGACTATTTATTCGACAAGGCAACAAGAAAGTCGCTGGCTCTAGATACCAGCGACTCTCAGGTGTTATGAAGGCACTTCGCAGTTCCCGCGTGTTATGAAATTGGTAGGCCCAGAGGGATTCGAACCCCCAACCAAGGCGTTATGAGCACCCTGCTCTAACCATTGAGCTATGAGCCTAAAAGTCTTTTATTTAGCAGTCCACAGATAGTCTTTCACTTGAGTGGGTCGCATAATCTTTTCAACCCAAGTCTCTTGGATAAAAACTGAAGTCCTCGAAGTGGGTTCCTCGAAAGGGAATAAGAATGACAAGATAATATTAATAGTTTTTTTCATATTATAGATATTTTGGATTGTAAGTTGGCCTACGTGTTTCAGTGAATGTAGCGTCGTGGTATACTGCTTGTTGATTTGCGTTGTAGTTGATTGTTCTTTGGAAGTTCTGGAAATCTGTTTGTGCTTGCTTCATAGTAGAGCATCCAGTTGCTCCGCTGATAATTGTTGCTAGGAGGATTAGTTCTTTCATTTGAGTTGTAGATAAGATGTTTTGCCGTCGATGAAGTCCCAGATACGGAACCAGTTTCGGAAGAATTTCATATTAGGGTTGAGCTGTTTCTTTGACTGTGCGTGCGAGGTACTCTTCTACCTTCTTGTTCTCCAGGTAGCGGAGGCCGTTGATTGTTCCTTCGAGATATCCGATCACCATGTCTTTGGTGTAGCCTTTAGCTTCGAGGTTCTCGACGATCTTGTTTGCGTAGTTGGTGTTGTTCATAACAGTTATTATTCTCGGGACAGAACCTGGATAGGTCAACTTTTCATATTGGAAAAACGAACTTTGAGTGCGTTTTTCGGATATGATTCAACCTTCCGATGGAAGCTTGACAATAAATCCTCCCGTGCCTGGGTTCCAGGGACCGCCTGAAGGCTCTGTGAATTTAATTTGATAGTCAAGGCTCAGGTCATGAAGAGTCTGCTTGAGTATTTCTGCAAGTTGTAGATCCTTGTACGCATCATGGTCCCTATAGCACTTCACAGTACGACAATCGTCATACTTGTTGTTCCAGACTTGAGTTTTGCCACTCAAGCGCATGATTGATCGGACAAGGTTGATAGTGTTTTGTTGTTTTGTCATAAAATTATTTCGAGTCTTGTACTTCCCAATCTATGATTTCAGTGTCACCCAAGTATCCCTTCTCTTCTGGGATATGGAAATTGTAATCCATTTCGTCGATGATGTCTGCTACGTCAACTCCTTCTTCGACATTCATAATCAGTTTAATTGTAACGGCTGCGTATACTTTTCTCATAAAATTACTTTCCAGCAATGAGTTTGCGAAGGTTGATTGTGTCTCGTTGAAGCACTTCAAGCTCGTAGCCTTGAAGTCCGAGAGTCTTGAGGGATCCTTGCAGGAACCCCATGACATAATCGAGCCGGCCATCTCCAGCCATTTCAGCTCGTTCTGCTAGTGCTTCCAAGTAGTCGTTGATGATTGTGTTTTTGTCGTTCATAACAGTTATTATTCTCGGGACTAGTGGTGGACAGGTCAATCAATAAGACATCCGATCGTGAGTAACTACTTCAACAGATCCATTATCTTTAGTGATAACCAGTTCAACCACATCACCTTCTCGCCAGTCTTCAACGATCTCAAAAGCTTTCGGATCAAGAAGCATCATCGTATAACCATCTTCGAACAAAGGAGTAAAGCCACTCTTGTAAGTGCTACCAATTGCATCACTCAAACGATGAATCTCAGATTCGAAGAAGCCTGGAACCTCTTCTTTGACGGTGTCTTGGAGCAGGTCCATATAGTTCGTATAGAAGCTTTTACGGAGCTCGGTTTCAGTGACTCGAATTTTAGTTGCTTTATTAGTAGTAATCATAACAGGATTTATATTCAGGGTTGATGGAGGACAGGTCAATCAAAAATGATTCCAACCTTCGAACACTTCTGGGATGTAGTAAAGAGCACTCTCGCAACGATCGAAAGGAGCTCCTACTTTGAGACAGAGGTCCGTATCATCAGAGTGCTTGCCACAGAACTTGTCCACATTCCGCATGTGTGCCTTATACCTCTTCTTCAGTTCTTTAGTATCGGCTTTGAGCCTCTTGTGCAGAGCTTTGAGTTCTTGTTCAATTTCTTTGCCTTCTCGAATTAATGTTTTGCAGTCGTTCGTCATTTGATTTTCTCTTTTTTTGTAACTGTGGTATATTTTACTTGTGACTTTGTAATAAAGCCATGATCAGCAGTTATGATCATATCATTGAAAACGTCTTCTGGTTCAGTCTCTTTGTCTAGATAGAATTCCATTTCAAATAGTACGGTGGCCTTTATAAATCTGTCTTTCTTTTTCATACAAAATCAATAGAATCATTACGCTTGCTCTCCAGCTCAATTGATTCTTTTAGTGTGTTTTTTAAACAAACCAATGCTTGTTCATATGTGTCGTTTTCTATTAAAATATCGTCAAGAATATACCCAAAGTGTTGAACGATATATTTTGGAGAATCGCCATAACTCCATTTGGTCTCAACATACCAATGACAGTCTCGATCTTTATGATGATCTCCACCAATTAGCTTGTACCACTCTTTTGTTAGTTGTGTGATCTCTTCAACAAGGTTGTTCATGATAAAGCATATTGAATATTTTGTTCAAACTCTTGTTCGACTTCGGTTTCTGCATCAAGCTTCTTCTCTTTCATTTCTTCAATCTGGCTTTCAATCTCTATGATCTCGTCATCGATCTCATCCTTAGCTCGCTCTGCAGCAGTATAGACTGGATCGAGTGCCTCTCGAATGGATCCGTAATTAGCAAAGTCATCTGCCCAAGCAACCCGGTCCGAGATCTCTTCAAGTAAGGAAGAAGCTTCGTTGAGTTGTTTGAGCTTGTGCTCAATCTTCTCTAAAACTGATACTTGGTTATCCTCAATGTAATATTTCTTCATATTAAAATTTTGTACAGTCTGTTTTAATGTTTAAAGCTTTTTCAACAAGTTCTACTGCTTGATGAGTTTTTCCGCCAATGTGCCATTGATGCAAATTTGTTGGAGTGGATCCTGTTTTCCAATCATAGATTGTAGCAACCGTTCCATCATCAAATTCGAGAGTCCATTCTGCAGTGGTTTTTCCATCATCAGAACCTTCAAGACTTGGACCAAGTAGATTGACCAATGTCTCATAGGTGGTTGTTATATAACCTTTAAGGGAGGTTCCTTTCACAGAGGTGCTGTCATTGTTTACTTTAAATGTCATAACAGGATTGAGTATAGATTTAGGCTTTGGACAGATCAAGCTAAAAGAACTCGAGTGATCCGTTCTAGTGCTGTAGTGTATTCAAATCCGTAATACTCAAGTACTTCAACTAGCTGATCAAAATTTTTGACCTTTTTGAATTTTGCATCAAATTCTTTTTCAGCTTGCTTCTTTTCAGCTGGAGTATTGTCTTCCCAACATTCTGAATCGAGAAAGATTTCTCGTTCTTCGTTGCGGATTTTGTCGATTAGTTCTTTAAGTTTGGTTTTATTCATAACAGGTTTGATATTAGAGATTGGTGGTGGACAGGTCAATTTTAAAAGTTCACACCTTTCGTCACACGTGTTTTAGTCTCATCATCATAATATGTGAACGTCATTTTCTTGACAGGCTCGATATTAAGAAGATTCTCAAGCTTCTCTTGCAGGTCATTTGCGATATCATCGCAACCAATTTGATTGAGCTCGTCAATCGCTTCGCTAAGGAGCTTCACGAGCTCCAGTTCTTTGTATGTGTGTTTTTCCATAACAGGATTAATATTCAGGATTGATGGTGGACAGGTCAAACCAAATACTCTTTGACCTGCTCTGCATATTCCACCCACTCTTGAAGGGTGCAATGATTCAGGTAGCAGATCATTACACTCTCTCCGACCTGGGCTCCGCTCTCAAGATCACAAAAGTAGAAGTATCCATCTCCCCTTGCCCCAACGATCTCTAGTCCGAGATGCTTGATTGCTCTATTGATTTGATTCTTAGTCATAACAAAATTAAGCTGGATTATTATTGGACAGGTCAATCAGACTTTCTAAAGCACTAAAACCTGCTGCTCTAGAAAATCCTACAGAACCGTTTTCCAAGAACTTGTCGAAGTCTTCTTTGGAAATATATGTGAAGGCTCCGCTTTCAAACTCCAAGGTAATGAAAGTTTTCTTGATGCGATCAGTTCGAATTGATTTAATGACTTCCTGATTTTCATAACCAGGAGAACCGTGAAGCACTTTGTAACCTTTGAGATGTGGAAATAAGTTAAGAATCATAACAGGATTGAATATAGGGTTAAGGGTTGGACAGCTCAACAAAAATTGGAAGAAGTGGTTGGATTCGAACCAACGGCTTGCTTTACCTCCCAGCATTGCGGTCCTTGACCGAGAAAGCCTATTAAGCAGAGACTTGAGCCTCTGAGCCTTCCGAGGGAGTTGCTGCTCTACCAACTGAGCTACACTTCTTTTTTCTGCAGTGGTGGGACTTTAACCCACAACCCCCTATGTACAATCATAGGACTCTAATTGGAGCTACACTGCATACTTTTGTAGATGAGGGGCCTGCGTCATTACATCCGGGAGTGTTACTTCGGTCCCTCTCTTTCATGGCGATCAACCCACTTATGAGACCGAGCCGCTACTCATCTACAAAAAACTATCACATCACTATAAGGACAAGTCAACTCTTCTGCAATCAAAAGAACAATCAATTCTCTTGCACAAACGCAGCGATTCTTGGCTCTAGAATCGCGTATAAATCGTTTTGTTGTTCAAGCAAGGTCCTTCATTAAATGACAAGGGAAGCAAGAGTTTTAGCTTCTTGTTCTGAAGCGTACCTTTGTTTTTGCAATTGCTTCTCTTGTTCTTTTGAAGGAGAGGTCACAGTTAACCAAACCGACTGCTTCCCATAATCACGAATTCTCCATCCTGGAGAACATCCACAAGAACATCCAGCTTTCCTGGACCATTTAAGATTTTCTGCAAACTTTGCATCAAGCATTCCACCTTCAACAGCTCGATTAATAATAATTCTCTGCATCTCCAGCTCAGCCTTGTTATATTTTCTCCAAGCTTTATCAAGCGTTGGGTCGTCTCCTTTTACTGAATGATCGGGCTGCTCTATAATTCCATTCCAATTGAGATCCTCAGGACTATAAGGATTAGAAACATATAGAATAGTATGTTTTTGTTTAGAGCTAGAATGTTCGTATGCTCGATCAAATTCGAGATTGCAGACCTCTTCATTGAATTGAATTGTTGTTTTGTTCATAACAGTATTACTATCAAAGTTCAGTTTGGACAAGTCAATCTTCAAAGACCGCTTCTTCGAATTGTTCGATATAATTTTTACTGAGCTTCCAATTCGTAATGAATCGCAGTTCACAGCTGTCGTGAAACGCTTCTTTTAATTTGGAAATAGGAAAGATGCTATACTGGCCATCTGCTTCATATCGATCTTGCATGTCCTCAATCAAATAGATTTTATGACAACCGTCATACGCAAACTCTGTAGCACTAACTGTTTCGTCGTTGATAGTCATGGTTTTAATAATATGGTTGAACGAATTAACGTAAATCGCTAGGAAGATACCACTGAAGATCTTTAAGAAGAGCCTCTTTTGTAGGAGCATCTTCCTCTCCTGTTATGTAATCTTCAAAGTCGTTGTCAAGCCAATTCTTGAATGATTGCTGTTCGAGGATGTTGAGAAAGATTTTTGCTATCTGTTCTTTATTCATAACAGAATTGAGTATAAGGTTAAGAGTTGGACGAATCAATAAGAAAGATCATTATGCTTAACGATCTCTCGAATAGTATTTGACCCTTGAATGTGAATTTCAAGCTCTGCATCATCATTCGAATGCTCCCGGAAAAAGTCTTCCACATCTCGGAAATCATTCGAAGACAACAACATCATAGTATATCCGTCTTTGAACAAAGGAGTAAACCCATACTTGTCAATCTGTTGAATGCAATCGCTTAAGCGATTGACGTCCATTTCAAAGTATTCCATGTCATCCCCCAAAGAATCTGTCAACAAATCAGCATAAGATTCATAAAAGTTCTTCTTCAGATTGGTTTCGCTTGTAGTGATAATGTATTTTTTGATTTGTTTCATAACAGTATTACTATCGGGATTCAGGTTGGACAGGTCAATCTTCGTCTTCATCAACTGCACCAATCAGATTAACACATTCGTGATCAGCATCGATAGATACATGAGTCTTAAAGAGTTCCTTAAACGTTTCGACGATCGTTTCAAACTCACTCTCGTCTTTTCCGTCCCACCTAAAGCCAAGAGCCTCATGCGCTTCGCTAAGACCAATCTGACCATCTCCATCTTCTCGCCAAAGCTCGTCGCAAAGAGCATTAGCAGTTTCGTAGTCGTATTTTAGTTCGTTAGTAGTATTCATAACAGTATTACTATCGGGATTCAGGTTGGACAGGTCAAGCTTGAACTGCCATCAGATTGTCGAAGAAGCTCTGTTCTTTCTCCACAGCCTTTACACTCTCAAGCCAGAACGAGAGGTGACGAGTAGTAGTCTGGCTCCACTTCTTGGCTGTCCTGTAGTAAACTCCTTCGATGTGAGCAGCTACTGGAGTCTCGTACGAAACCAGGATCTGGTTGTTCGAAGCAGTTGTGATTTCAGTGAGGTTGTTTTTGATACGTTTTAATTTCATAACAGTATTACTATCGGGGTTTGGGTTGGACAGGTCAAGCCTTGAGCACAAGATAGAAGTGACCTGGGTCGAGTACATCACAATCGTCTTCTTCTGCAGTGCCCGTATGGACTACTGCAATCATTTCATCTTGATAAGGGTCATGCACTGTCACTGTGTCTTCAAGACGTTCTGGTGAGAGTTGTTGTAGTTGTTCTAGCAGTTGTTTGTATGTCATAACAGTATTGATATTAGAGGTTGATGTTGGACAGGTCAAGAGACAAGTTCAGGTCGAAAGGAGACGTACGAGAATACATCTCGAATCATCTTACTAACCCATTTATAATCACTGTACTCATCTTTAAAGTACTTGATCACCTCTTTCCTCTCTTCATCGTCAACGTCGAACCAGGCAACTACTGCTTCTACTTCTTCAAGACATTCTTGTTCAGGATGTTCGAAACAGCAAACTGCTTCTTCGAGTCGTTTAATCAATCGTTCTTTTTGTGTTGAGTTATTCATAACAGTCTTAATCTTCCGGATCGAGCTCGGACACTTCAACTTTATATTGCCTGGCCCGGAGCTCCATGGCTAGCTCTTCAGCTTCTGCTCGTTCGTTGACGATGTAGGTCTCTGGAGCCACCCACATCGAGCTTGCTTTAACTTCGTACATATCAATTCCTACAAGAACCTTCACAAGCCAGCTCTTCCTCTTCCACTTCCCAGAAGATTCCGTTCTCGGACTCTATCATGATCGGTGCTTCGAAAGAAACTGCATTGTTCAGAGTCTTAATAAAGTCTCGGAAGTTTTCCATCTGCCACTCAAGGTTTCCCACACGACCAGAATCAGCTTTAAAATCGATCCAGGAATGTCCTGTGTCCTCGACTTCTCGAATGTTATAGTCTCCGTTAAGATCTCTGTCTGAAAGAGTTCCTTCGTTGGCGTTCTTGACCCATTCCTGGATTTGTTGCAAAGCTGCTTTTGCGTCTTTGGCGTCTTGGAAGTAGATCGTTCCTGTATTTACAAATGCTGGTTGTCCCACAATTTTATTTCTTTCTTGGTTGATTGTTTAACTTACAATAGCCATCTTAAAGAACGAGCTTGGACAAATCAATTATTATTTTCCGGAAAATCCAAAACCCACTTTTCTTCTATACACCACTTGCAATCGTTAATTGGAGCTGTGGAAGAATGTGATTTAAAATGAATCTGGTGTATCAACTCAAGAACTTCTTCTCGTGTAAGAGTCTCTTGGTCTTCTTGTATAAGAGTCTCTCGAGGTTCTTTTTGAATATGAGTTTTACCTAGCTTACAACCAGCTATACAAAGCAAGCTTCCTAGTATTAGTGCGAGTATCTTCATTTCAACAATACAATTAAAAAGTAAATTTATGCTGACACTTCCATTCTGAAATGATCTCTTCATACCACAAGGGATTGTTTTCTCTAAGAATAACAAGAGGAGCTTTAGATTGCACTTCAAGCTTGTTAAAGTATGTTTCAACAGTATGGTTTTTAATCAACTCTCGTTTGAACTTTGCTAGTGTTACTGGACCTTTATGTTTGAATCTTGCCACAAACCTAGAAGGTTGTCCTTGTACTTCTTTGGAATCATATAGTAAATAGTGACCAGACTTGCGAAGATTATTTTTAGTGAATAGAGTCATAAGATTACCAAGAAAGATTTTTAATCAATTCAATGACATCTCCCTCATATTTTTCCCAACCAAACGATTTACAAAGAAAATATTCATTAGGCTTAGTAAGAGGCTGTACTTTAACAATATCTCCAACAGAAAGTGCAGGTCCTTTGAAGTCTGCTTCTTTTAGGATCTCCTTTTGATTATCAGTCAAACACTCTTCAGGAGCATTGGTAATGTGAAAACATTCCTCTGCTGCAGCTTCTCCCTCAAGCGCAGTGGAATAAGAAAACCCTTCATCTCGATGATGGAACCAATTTTCTCTGTCATTAAGTTCTCTTCCCCATGGAAGCCTATATATTGTAATCTTGGATTTCATAACAGAAATTATCCTAGCAACTAATAGTGGACAGTTCAACAAAAGATTCTCTTGTGCAGTAACTCGGAATTACTTTGTAGTACCCTGTATCTAAACCATAATTCATTTTTTTGCACATAGCGTCAGCTTCTTTTTTTGTATTATACCAAGCAACCGTCTGGTATGATCCATATATATAATAACCGTCGATGTGAAGTTCCATATAATCACAATCGTGATTAAAAATGGACACAGCAACAAAAAACTATTGTTCTTCTGGATACCACTCTCTTAACAGAGTCAACTCTTCTTCCTCCCCATCTGTATTCACTACAGTGAGGGTACAACCATCCAGAATTACTTTTTTGTTATCTTCTTCAGAAAAGGAGACAAACACAATTAACTCGTCTTCCCCATATTGTTCAAACCAGTGAACAGACATCCAAACATTTTCTCCGTCTTCTTCAATTTCAAATAAGCTTGGAATGAGAAATCTTTCTTCGAGAACTACTCCAGCACATTGTCTGAGTATCTCGAATGCTTTTGTTAATGGTATTTCTTTTTTGCTCACAATAGTACTTATGTAAACGTACGTAAAAAAAAGTAAGCTCCCCTAGTATTAGCAAGGGAGCTTACTTGTTGAAGTTTAGTGGATGAAATTAAGCTTTGGCTTTGGCTTTAATTTTTGCTGAACGAATGTTTGTAGTCGTGTGAGGTTTTCCGTACTTGTCGAGAACGAGATATCCACCACCTCCTGGCCAACGGATGCTCTTAACAAAAGTCAAGTTGTGATCGTATTGTTTCCAAGGATCAATACTAGTAACAAGTTCTCCGAGCTTATACATGCGGGATTTAGCAGGAGTTGCTGCTCCAATGTGGTTCTTATATCGACCGGACTTAATCAGGTTGAATGCACGTTTGGCGCGTGTGGTTGCGTTCAGGGTTTTGTGTGTTTGTGGTTTTTTCATCGTGTTCATGTTAGATTGTTGTTAAGGACAGGTCAACTTTTTTAAAAAAATAGGACCAGAATAATCCTAGGAATCATTTTGTCTCGAAGGATGCGGTCTCCAACGCATTTCGGCCTTCAAAGACAGACGATATTGATTCAACCCTTTTGTTCAAAGTTCCAACAAAAATGAACAACATGGCTTGTCTAAAACAACTTTTCGTCTGCTTACCTCACAAGTCACCTCATGAGAGTTCTGTTAATTTTTAAAGATCGTTATATCCGAGCTTGTCGAGAGCTCGCCCAAGAGCAATAGAATTGCCCAAGCGTCTATTAAAATTCTCTTTTGGAGAACATTTAGATTCTCCAACTTCTGTTTTTATCATGTCGGGAGTTGTAACCTCGATTTTTGTCACTCCTCCAAAATTTGAAACTTCATGCTTCACCCCATTAAGCTTTTGAATGGAGTCAAATTCCCTCGTGTGCATCACACGAACCTTATAACCTTTTTGTCGGAGTTGCTTGATTGTTGGCATTGGTTGTATCATCATTTGTTTTTTTGGTTATTCAACTGCAACATTTGAATTTTTTTGAAAAATTTCTACACAATGCCAAACTATTTCATATGCTTCATCTGTCTTCTCCGCATGCCTGTCTAAAAGATCAGCAATCTCTTGCTCGATGATTACGTCTATACTATCTTCGTTTTTCAAGCGTTTGATTACTTGCTTTTGAATATACGGAGAAATTTGAGATCCCCACGAAGTAACGAAAGATTGTACGTTCATTTAAAGTGCTAGCTTGATCTGATGTTCATCTGGATCTACGGTTGGGAGAAGATGCCATCCTAGAACTTCTAGAGCTACTGCTTGAGGATCTTCATCCATGTGAGTTTCAATTTCAATTGTATCTCTACAATCATTGTCGTTTATTAGTGTGTATTTCATAATAAAAATCCTTTAAGCTCTGGTAAGCGGTCTTCAATTTGCTTTATTGATGGCACATTAACTTCCTTTTCAAAATATGTATGTACAACCAATCTTATTCTATAATCTTCGCTAAGCTCTTCTCTTTTAAACCCTATCTCTCTTGTCCCATACTTCAAATCTTTGTATTTACTAATTGCATCCTCACAAGTATTGAAATATCCAAACAACCAAAAATTTCTATCCGTTCCAACCTTCAAATATAAAGCATACTTTCTATCCTTTAGATGTACGGTTCTTTTTTTATATCGAGTATGAATTTTTAGAGGCATGCTTTCACAAATTCTTTAACACTCCTACATACGGCAGATTGCGGTAGTGCTCCTTATAGTCAAGTCCATACCCAACAACAAACTCATTCTCTATTTCAAAAGCCTTATAATCCGCTTCAATCTCCTTCACCCTTTCAACTTTTTTAGACAAGAGTACACAAGACTTTACGGATAGAGCTTTAGTCTCTTTCATAATCTTGTTCTTTATTGTATACAAAGTCAGACCAGAATCCAGAATATCATCCAACAGAAGAACATGCCTTCCTGATACATCTGCAATCTCATGCTGTCTGAAATTTATGACTCCAGTAGACTTGTGTCCGTGATAGCTTGAAATACTCCAACAATCAATCTGAAGAGGAATCGTCACCCGCTTTAAAAGATCGGACATAAACATGACGGACCCGTTCATGATAGCAATCACGGTAAGCTCTTTTCCTTCATACTCTGCACTAATCTGAGAGCCGACCTCATCCAGCCTTGAAAGTATCGTCTGCTCATTGAATAGAATTTTTTGAAGATTGGCTTCCATTACTGCACTAAACATAACGGATTTAAAAGGGAAGTCAAGATATCTTTCTTAGCAAAAATAATGTTGCACTGTCCAGGCAGGCGGCGTATAATAGAGGCACGGGGAGGCTGCCCAAAAATAATTCCGTGTAAACCATTCAGCCTCAAAAAGTTATAACTTGCTCCGGTACAAGGAGATCAATATTGTTGAGCTGTCCAGGAGAAGTCTTGATACTATATGAACAATCAAGGAAGAAGGTGAGCCTCGACCAAAGAACCAGGGCGAACAGGACGTAAGACTCCGAGGGTAGGGGAGGCGGGGCTGCAGTTAAGCCGAGGCGTGTAACGCTTTGACTGGTAAGGAGTTATAGTGGGGCGAGAAATCTAAAATTGTTGTGCTGTCCAATTCTTTGGCTTGTAATGGTTTATAGAGCACATTGAATTGTTTTAACTCATTGACTTCTAATAGTTTATCTTACTGCAGAGACTGCGAGAGAAATCAGAGAGAAACTGCTGAGAGAGAAATGTATAGAGAGAAAAAGTTGAGAGAGAAAAAGCTTTTCATGTCCTCTGAAACAAGCGAATATCAATACCAATGAATGTACTAAAACAGAGAGAGACAAACAAACAATTCACAAGAGCATCAGATGTAGTTATTCCTGATATCTTTAACCGTAGATTCTTTACGGGTAAGGAAGAGCTGGATAACGTATTTGGTGGAAGCGGGTTCGTACCCGGTTTTACATTTACTCTTGCTGCAGCACCTGGTACTGGAAAGACTACTATCTGCTTGCAAACGCTTGAGTTACTTGAGCAATCTGGTAAGCGTACTGCATATGTATCGGGAGAGGAAACACAAGAACAGCTTGCGTTTACATCAAAGCGAATCAACGTATCTCGAGTGCCTCTTGCTAATATGACTGACGTAGACGATATCTGCAAAGCAATGGTTGACAATAAGTTCAACTTTGTAATGATTGATTCTCTTCCTACTCTTACTACGAGAGAGAAATTAAACTCTAGAGAGAAAGAAGAGTACGTAACGACTAAACTTATTCAAACCGCGAAAGAGAATGAGATTTGTGTAGGCGTCATTCTTCACTTTACTAAGACTGGTACGTACAAAGGTAGTACTCTCTTTCCTCATAGTTGTGATTGTAATTTGATTATGACTAGAAACGAAGAGGATGAAACTCTACGTGATATTGAGTCTACGAAGAATCGCTTTGGAAGTACTGGGGTTATGACAATTGAAATCTCAGCTTCTGGGTTTACTTTCGAAAAAGTAGATGTTGCTAATCGTACTACAAAGGCAGTTGCAGCAAAGAGTACAAAACGCGACCAAGTGCTAGAGAGTATCTCTGAGAGCGGAAGCACGGTTGCTGAAATTGCTCAGCAATCAACTGTTACTGGAGGCTATCTAACTACTCTTCTGAGAGAACTTTGCAATGAAGGAGTAGTAGAAAAAGTTGGTCGAGGACCTGAAGCTACTTACAAGAAGCAGTAAGTTATTGGTCAGAAGAACGTACACGAAGGCTCGCAAGAATGTTCTTGCGAGCTTTCTTTCTACTGAGAGAGAAACAAACGATTAGTGCTACAGCACCAAGCAATGCTGTAGCACCAATTGTATACAAGATCCAAACAGCGTAAAGGATCTTAATGACCATACGCTATCTTAGATTCAGAGCTTGCTTTAATGATTTTGCTCACCTTAATACGCTCATTCTCAGACAAGAAGTTCCAAAGACTTGGATCTACAAGCATGTGAATAAGTTCGCCAAGATTTTGTTCTAGTTGGGAAATACGATCTGGTTGTTCGTTGTTCATATTAAGACCTCTTAACAAGTAGAATAAAAATAATAACAATAAGAAGAAGATCAGTTAAACTCATCTGTGTCTCGCGCCTCCAAAACCATTTCTTTAAGAAGAATCAATTCTTCTGTTTCTCCATCCTGACCAACAAGAAGCATTACCTTCTTGTCCACCTCCACCATTTGATTATCTCCCTCCCGGAAGCTAACCTCAACGCTAAGCATTTCATCATCCAACTCTTCTTCCCATTGAAGAATCAAAAACTCATTCTCTGGATCTTCACTATATGAAATGTTATACGGCTCTACACACTTCCCGTCAATCACTACTGCACGACATTCTCGCAGTAGTGAATAAGCATTGTATAAAGGAATTGATTTCATATTAGGCAGAGATCTTTCCTTTGGTTCCATCCTTAACGAGAAGCCCAAGAAGATGATTCTTAAGAGGGTTCTTATCGTATTGAAGTGTTGTCTCTGCACCCTTCCAGAGCAATTGATTAACACGAACCGAGTCTCCGTACCCACGCATCGGACGAGTCGTTCCTTCAATACCCCTCACAATGTTTTCTTGCACACGGTTGTAAACCTGCCATACAGAATCTCCTTCATCCTCTACACGCCGAGGATTCAAAATCAATTTCGACATAGCATCAATATTAGTGAAAGACTTTGGAAGAGCCTGACGATACAAATAGCGACCCTTAATTGCAAATTCAGCAAAGGAATTCTGTTCATCTTCTGTCAATTGACGAGACTTAAAGTCGTTGATTGTATTGAGCACACGAGGGAAACGTTCTGAAACAGATTGAATCTGAGCCATGATTGCTTCCATTCGTTGATCAGAAAACCGATGCTTAGTACGAATCATCTCTGCAGGTCCAGTAGCAACAAGCAATCCATTCGAACAAGCAAACCTAAAATAACCAAGAGCCATCATAAACCGTTTAGTCAGATTATGAGAATTAAACATTTCAATCCTCAAAATACCATCTTGGTTTTGATTGCTTTCTTGAGCAGCAGCCAAGTCTTTTTCATGGACAAGAGTCACTCGATGCTGAGCATACGGAGAACGGTTTTGAGCCGAGACTCCAGTAATTCGCCATCCAAAGTCTTGAACTTGTTCCAAGATATTTCGTGTCGACACAAATTGATATGTGCCTGATGTTTTCTCTGCTGCTCGAGTTGAACCAATCGAGGGAACTGCCTCAATTGCCTCATTTAGTGTAAGAGTTGATATCATATGTTTGATTGTTACAAGCTCTAGTGTATACGAATGGAAAGGACAAGACAACATGTTTGTTCCAAAAAAAAACCAGCAATTATGTGGATTAAAGAAAAAAGTCCACCTAAAATAAATAAGTAAAATGTATGCCTAACAATGACCCAATCGATTTCAGCGACCCATCAGATCCTTCATATTATTGTAACGGTAGCGTTCAAGCTACAAACACAAACCAAGGATTAACCGTTCAAGGAAATACAAAAGTAAATGGAACAATTACAATAGATTACGCCGACCCATATCGATATAGCGATCTTCAGCAAAACATACAGTGGATTCAAGCTGCACGTCAAAGATTAGGATTGCCTCCTTATCAACATCCAACAAGTGACGCTATGGGACCTTTGAATTTTTGTCACCAACTTGTACATACTCAAATGGAGATGTCGGACCTCGCCGAGCAAGGTCCAGCTGAGTGGGAAGATCCAGCCTGGCCTTTCTAATATTTTAAAATACTATGCCAAACTCAAACGAACAATCTTATTATTGTGGTAGCGCAACCTTACAATCAAATGTAACAATTGCAGGCAATATAAAATTTATTGATCCGCTTGGTTATAGCGACCTTCAACAAAAATTAACCCAAGTAGCAGGATATGCTCAATTGTTAGGAGTATCTGTACCTCAACCTCCATCTGGATTAAACTTTTGCGAGCAATATGCATGGGCTTCTAAAACAGCTCAAGCATTAAGCGATGTATACGAAGGGGAGAATAACTCTCCTCTCTAGTATTTAGAACATTCCTTCTAACTCAGGAAGTCTTTCACCAACGACTCGATACATTTTGTATCGTTCCACTTCCTCTTTAGATACTGACCAGGAACGAAATTCTTTAACCTCTTTAAAGAATCCATCCAACGTCGTTGGACTTTCCATAACCGATACCCAGTTGTTAACAATACAACTATCCGCCCCTTTAAAACTATTCACCTTGGTAATATCTAACGAACAGTTGATCTCAGAAGGTGCTTCAATAAAATTATTTAACTGTCGAAGATGCAAATCAACGTTCGGCTTATTAATATCAGAAGAAAGACCTTTCAAACTACCCAAATCTTTATATATTTTTAAATCTTGCAAATTAGAAAACTTACACTTATCTAACCCAATAAGATCATCAAATTGATTAAAATAAAAAGTCACTCCTTCAGAGTTTATCTCTTTAGGAAGATAAGATATACGTTTACTACTATTCTTAAAAGTTATTGTACAATCTTTACTCTTAATCGTATAATTTACAATCTCATTCATTCGAGGCCCAAGAACATTCTCATCAATAAATACATTACTCCTCGACATAATCACTGGAGGTTGTCCGTCCTTTAAACCATACTGTTCTTGGAATACTTCAAAGCCATCCTTATACCCGGTTTTAAAACGTTTAAAAGCGCGTAAAACCTTTTCAATTGTTTTAACTGTGATAGCTGTTACTCCAAACCAAACCAAATCAGCTGGATCTAATATTTTCCCGTTATCGAAATCCCCGGAACTGGAAGAATTCAACCCTTGAATAGCTGGCTGCAATATATAATAAGGACTAATAGCAGCCGGAGCAGCACCACTCATAACAGAACTAGTCTTTTTAAGCTTATTCGTAACCGGATCAACAGACTTGAATATCACAAAACAATCATTAAGAAAATCTAACTCCCCACCCTCTTCTTGATTAATGCGACTAGCAAAATCTAACGTATTTGCCCTCCCATCCCTCTTCATACTAGACGTGTTCTTCTTATAAGCTAATACATATAACTTAAACTTTTCATACTTCACCGAAAGCTCTTTATCAAGCCAAGTAAACCCCATCTCCTCGTTACAAAAAGCTTCCTTCAACTTCTTCTCAAGATCTCCATCTACCTCTACAGCATTATTAGCATACCCTTTCAAATCCTTAACATCTACCTCTCCCATAAAAACTCCATCAACCCTCGAATACTTCTCAGCTGCTTCCCTAGAACTAAAAGGCCCTAAAAGAAACCCAGCTTCGAATGACAATGTAAGACCGTCATCAAATGTAACAGCATACCTCGTCTGCTGCCCAGTACTCTTATAACTATGTATCACCCCCACCATGCCAATATATGGCAAAGCATATTTTGGATGATATACTCTAAAATAATCTTGAGGAGAATAGCTTTGACCTCTGTCTGGAATACAAACAGTAACAATATCCCCTACAGCAAATCTACTTCGCTTCGTAGGAGGACCATAACCGTTTAAAACAGGCTGATTACTTTTCATCAAAATATTTAATCAAATAACTCCATCTAACTCCGGAAGCCGCTCATTCATCATTCTAACAAGACTCTGATCAACAGTCATCTCATTATAAGTCACCTCAACTTGTTTAATCACATACTCATAATTCATTTGTTCTCTAATAGCAAACTTCTTAGCACCTTCCAAATTCTCAAAAGACCCCCACAAAGCAAACTTTCCCTTCTTGCGAGTCAATGATCTCCTATACACACGAAATAAACATTTTGTCTGATTATAAGAACCCATTTTTCTAAAACTACGATTAGGAAGAAACTTCATTCAACTACACTCTCTTTTTCAAACGGACAAGACAACCCTCTTAAAATTCCCTCAAAGCTCAACTCAAAGTTGAACAACTCATTATTATGTACTCCAAAAATTATTGGTGACCTGTCCTCCAGAACTATTGATACTGTATGAACAATCAGGGAAGAAGGTGAGCCTCGACCAAAGAACCAGGGCGAACAGGACGTAAGACTCCGAGGGTAGAGGACCGGAGAGTACTCTAATTTAATTTTGTGTAACTCGTTAAACAAAAAAGAGTTACCTAAACAATTAAGAGGGAAGTGGTTAAAAGAAGTGTATAATTTGTTGTTGTGCTTTTATTTACACAGCATTGGAAATAGTTGAATATGAAAGAGTTAAAAGTAATTAACCAAGCGTTTGTTTGGAGAGAAATTGGGAGAGAAATTGGGAGAGAAATTGGGAGAGAAATTCACAGAGAGAAAACGGGAGAGAGAAACGTTTGGGGATAAATAATTTAATGAATTTTGTAAGATTGGTAGAAGATGTATTGAACGAGAAGAAGGCTAAGAAGAAAAAGCGTAGAGAGAAACGTCGTGGGGATCGGTCACGTGCAACTTTGGGTCAGTATTGGGGACCTGGGTGGGGTTGGGGTCCGTATTGGGGAAATGATTCTGGACAAGGGGGAGAAGGATCTGGAGGAGACTTTGGCGGGGGCGGCGAATAATTAGGAGAATGAAACAACACAGAATAGTTGTGGGTTGTCCTGCTGGAAGAAAAGAAACGTTAGAACTTTTGTTTGCTCATGTTCTTAAAAATAGACCGTTTGTCGACGAATTCCGTATTTGGGTTAATACAACAAACGAATCAGATCTTGAATATATTAAACAATTATCAGAACAATATCCAGACTTTGTAACAAGGGATCATTCAGCGGATGGTAATACAAATCAAGGGAGAAATGTTACAGTGTGTTTGTTCTTTCCTAATTGTATTGATGAAAATACGGTTTATTTTAAAGTAGACGATGATGTTGTTTGGTTAGAAGAAAACTTTTTTGAAAAAATGTATGAGTTTAGAATTCAGAATCAGGAATATCCAATAATTTTTGCTAATACAGTTAATAATGCTATATGTGATTATATTCATCAACATCTTGGACTGTTACTTGATGTTCCATATATTTGGCCGGCATGTGGAGATCCTGTTGGTTGGAGCAACGGAGAATACTGTGTGCTAAAACATAAAGAATTTTTATCTCATCTGAAAAACGGACAGATACATAAATATAAATTTGAAAAATGGATCGCCCGCCAACGCGAACAAATTTCAATCAATAACATTTGCTGGTTCGGTAAAGACTTTGCAAAATTTGAAGGTAACGTCGGCATCGAAGACGAGAGATGGCTATCATGCGTTTACCCAGACCAACTTGGCAAATTCAATTGCATAAATGGAAATGCACTCTGCGTTCACTACTCTTTCGGACCCCAACTCGAATACGTAAAACAAAGTGGCATCTTACAAGAATATAAAAACCTAATCTAAAATGGAGCACTGGGTCGGAATCGAACCGACCATAAAGGGTTTTGCAGACCCTTGCCTAACCAATTAGCTTCCAGTGCATTCATTAATCCTCACAACCATCACCCCAATCCATCCCCTTAAGCTTTTTATAAAATTTTCTCTTCTCATAACGACCAAGACTCGCCATTATAACACAAAATAAAAAAAACGGCAACGTCAACCCAGTCCAAATAAAACACAACATAATTACAAACTCATACATACCTACACACTAAACCATACCCAAAACTTGTCAACACTAAAACATACCCTCCAACTCCGGAAGCCTCCTCACAACCCCATCCATACCTAACTCCCCCTCCCTCCCCTTCACATAATCATCCAAATCTACCCAACACTTGCTAACATCCCTCAACTTCTCATACCCATGATCAAACGTCCTACCAAAATAATACCTCCCAATATCAAATAACCTCTCCTCCAACTCCCCCAACCCAAACCTAATTACACTCCTGTCAGACACTAAAGTCTTCTCAAATTCTCCGGGATTACGTCTCACTAACATACTACTCACCTCATTCAAAGCCTTCCCAAAAAACCACAAACCACCCCCCAACTCATCCACAACCCTCTCAACAATCTCCTCCACAGCAAATGTACTAGGCATACCCCAAGAACTATACCCCCTTATCACCTTACCATACTCCTTAGCAAACCTCTTAACCATCCCCTCCTCCCTCTTCGTCAATTCAAACTCTTTGGATTCCTC
>Ga0214168_1000277_pt1 | contig 21189 bp, 36 predicted proteins | sample LakMenepilimnion_FD_153002 | JGI IMG/M metagenome (GOLD analysis project Ga0214168, IMG submission 153002) | Freshwater microbial communities from Lake Mendota, WI - Practice 29OCT2010 epilimnion v4 | ecosystem: Environmental > Aquatic > Freshwater > Lake > Epilimnion/Euphotic zone | place: Lake...
GAATCAATAAGTTACAAGTCCTTAAGAATCAAGGGGTTACAAGTCCATAGGGAAACTGGCATGGAATCCACGACTTCTAGACCGGGCGTAAAGCATGGAACATTATAATCCATAACATGGTGGAATGCTTCATGCTTGATTTCATATGGTGGATTCTGACGACCTGACTGAGCAAGGATGACAGTTGAGGTCTGACCTAGGTCGGCTAGGTAGTTTAAGAGGTCGTCACTCGTCTGCTGGCCATAGATAAGATCGGATGCAAAGACAACAGACTGCTCCGCAATCTTAGCTTTGAACAAATCTTTAATGTATGCTGTTACAATTTCATTATTACGATTACTATTAACAGCAATAGTAAAATCACTATACACACAACAATCTATACCAATTGAAATCTTGGCTCCTGCTCTCTTAGCAGCAATGGCGCCAGTACCCTGACCTGTTCCAATATCGTAGACAACCTTATCCTTAACAATACTTGGATTGTCGAGAATCCATCTACCAAGGGCAACACCACATTCCCAAAGGTAGGGCCATTGCCATGAGTGATGTGCATCCTGGAGCTGTTTCTTAACGCCATCGTCCTTTTGTTTGAGGCAAAAGAATTCTAGCTCTGGAAGAAGTGGATGCTTCCTCCAAGCAAAGTTATCTAGTAGGTCTTCAACGTTTGGTGTTATAGAAGAGAATTTAGCAGGAATGTCCATTCATCTTTCCTCAAGTTCCAATCATAATTTCTATCAAAGTATTCTTTCTGGGCCTTTAGATAGTTGTCAACAGAATTCTTCTTAACTACATCAATTGCATGATATAAGATTTTAAAGAACATATTAGCATGGCTATTAACATCTTCCGTATAGTTATACATTAAGGCGTAATTAGCACAGGTCTCAGGCAATGCAGCAAGAGAAGATGTTACAGTTAAGCATTGAGCAGACATCGCCTCTAGAGCACATAGGCAGCTTGTCTCTTGCCAAATAGATGGGTAGGCAAAGATATGGGCTTTACCAATAGCCGTTCTGAGTTCATCCTGGGTGACAGAACCGTGATAGGTCATGCTTGGATGTTCCTGAATCTCTTTAAAGAGCTCCTGATATGGAGCATCTCTTTCAGCCCAACCATATAGCTTAAAGCTCGAGAATACGTCTAGATGAATATCAGGATGATACTTCAGCATCTCTTTAAACACTGGTACTAGAATCTCTAGGCCGCGGTGAGGTGTTGGGTGGTAGATTAGTCTAATCTTATTGTGTCTGATATCAGATTCATCTAGAGGCGACTTATCAATCATATCCATTGGAATAGGGTTGATTGCATTCTTGATTACTACACCTTCTGAGTATGGTACACCAAGGACAGTGTTGTACATTTGCTGCTGCCAATGAGACACAAAAACAATCTTTTTAAATTGCTTTCTATACTCTGGATCTTTTAGCTTGGCTGATTCAGGGTCCCAAGGTAGATCATGCAACCAAAGGATTGGAATCTTATCTGGATTGATTTCCCTAACTCTAGAAGGAATAATTTGAAACTTACTTAGTAGTTCCTTATCAACATACTGCTCAAGCCCTTCAGCCATAAGCTCTGTACCACCTTTAGAATTCTTATTTGTTTCATTTCTTTCAATCACTAGTTTCATTTTCTTCTCTCACTTTGAATTCTGATGTTTCAACATTTAGTAGAGTTGCCCTCTTTCTAAATTTATCCATCATTAATTGAACTTTATCCTGAAGCTCAGGCGTATTGACAAGAGGCTCCATCTCGTGGAAAATAATCTTCCCTTGATCCCGTAACCTTTGAATGTATCGTTTATCAGGATGACCTTCTACGAGCATTCCGGCATGAGGGTTAGAGTTGCTACCCTTTAATGATGGAACGGGTAAATGAAAACTACTTACTTCATTTACCTCACCATTCATCTCATACTGTACTTTACCTTCAAAGAAATCAAATCCAATTACATGGAGCTCTTTATAGGAGCGGATGATATTTGTAAAATATGCTAATGTCAATGCACCCTGAGATGCTCGCTGATTAATATCTACAGTACCATAAGCAGTTTTAATTAATGCTCTTGTCTTCTTTATATCACCCATCACGAAGTAATCTTTATATATCTCAAAGTCTTCTTCGTAAAAATGTTTGGATATTGTTGTCGTACTTTTCTTTGAATCGTATACGGATATTTGAGATATATTTAAAACCTGAAATGGAGTTCCTTTAAAATCTGGATAGTGATTAGCTCTTAATATAGAGAGGACCCACACATCTGTTTTGCTACCTAAGTGTTCTTTAAACTCAGGCCACGGATATCCTTTACCCATCCTAACAACCACATCAAAGCTATCAATAAACTCACCGTATGGTTTATTAAACAGAGAAATTGAATTGCCAACAATAAGAACTCTCTTATTCTGACAGTATCCAATTAATCTATTTTCAAACTTGTCGTTGAGTCTTCTATTCCACATTAAAATCTACCATATTTTTCTTCTACCTTGTGTTTATAGAAATTAAATCTATCGGCAAATTCAACATTCTCGTATCCAGGATGCCAAGGGCCTCCGTCTGTAAAGTGAATTGCTTTTGGATTAACTTCATCGTTGTAGTAACCCACAAGATAGTTATATGTATGGGGTATAGAACCAATGTATTGATCATCGCACCAGCTAAACTCATGTAGGTAACCAGCTGGTGATTCAGAAACGACTTGTGGGGTCAACCTTTTTGTAAAGGCATGATCACAATTGAATACCATTAATGAAGACCAATTCTTTCTTGGATACCAACTTTGTTTTTGGCCATCCATCTTTAGCGGTTTAATTTGATCCTTCTGAATATTATGTTTAACTACACTAACAGCTTTGGTTGGATCAATAACATCTAGAAGTTCAAGAGGGTCACAATTCCAAATAAAGTCGCTATCACAAAAGATAGCATACCCATAGAAACCCTTGAGGTAGGGAGTTAGGAATCTTGTAAACGCAAACTCTGTACTACCAACAGCTTGCTCTCTCCAGAAGTAACCTCTACTCACGACAGAGGTTAAGTGTATTGTTTCAACTTGTATTTTTGAATAGTCTTCAATAGAGAGTCTGCATGTATCAGCTATACCAGCCTGCTTACTATCATGCCCAATAAAGAGTTTTACTTTCTCTTTCACTTAACCTCTCCAGTATTAACATCAGTGTAGTATCCACTTTGTACGGCATCATAATGCCAAATATTGAAGTTAGGAGAATTATAAAAACGCAACGAGGTATTGCATATTGGTTTCTTACCAACTGCCTCTAACTCCTTCCATCTTTCTTGGGAGACACTTGTTGGCTCTACCAACTCATTGTCGTCATTTTGAATTAACAAAAATGATCGGTCACCGCAATACCGCTTAATGGCATCTACCCACCAATTTAAATCTTTAATTGTTGCATGGAGATTCTCTCCATCCTTAAACATTTTCTTAGCAGAGTTGGAGGAAATTGAGAATATAATTGTACCATCTTCCTTAGTATAGTTACCAATCTCTGTTAGAACCTGAGGCACAAACTCCTCTGGCACATGCTCCATAACATCAGCACAGCATGTAATATCAAACACCATACCAGTTGGCGGTTTAGTTGCATATTGTGGTACGGCTGGGTCATAAGAATAATAGCATTGAATCATGCCATTTAATCTACCAAGTAGTGTCTTATTGCCGTGGGCTGAAAGGGGCATGTATGTGTGGATAGCCTTTCCACACCCATAGTCGAGTAATGTTACTGCCCTACCCTTAGCATTGATTACTTGTTGGATGTAAGGTGGGAACTTCTTACCAAGCTGGGAACCATCAAACAGAGTTTTACCTTTGGATGGGTCTATTTCGTTGGTGTGGAGATTGCCATCAAGTGCCAAGTACTTCTCAGCAGCAGTATGGATTCCCTGGTATCTTAAAATATACTCTTCTAATTTGTTCATTTCAATTCCTACTAAAGAAATAACTAATGCTATATTTAGTCCTTCTTTAGATAGGGGCTAAGAAAATGTCTAATTAACTTATTGTTAATCATCGAAGGTATATCTTGGAATGGTTGCTCAAGTAGATACCTACAACCACTAGACCAATTTGATTGCTTAATGAAGTTAGCATAATCCTCAACATGCTCACTATTAGCTGGATCAAAATGAATTCGTTCACGAGGCTTCAACACACTTTCACTATACATGATATTACTCCCTAGGCAATCTTTCTTGCTAGTTCTAACACTTGATCCACTATTGGATTGTTTCTGTTTTGAACGTATCCTGTTCTTATAAACCATCTTGCATTCAGTGGCGTGGCGGCCTTCCTGTCCTCTGGTACGTTTAACTTTTGAATTAACTTTTCGTATAATTCAACATTAGTGTCCTTGATAACCCTGTTCATATGCATGTTGCTCCAATTCTCTCATTTCTTCACTTAGACGCTGTACACAACCTCTGTTGTATTGCCAGTATAATCTTGAATCTTTATGATATGGATTCTCTCTATCACACAACTTGTATACGTCTGCTTGTCTATATCTTGGCTCTCTCCAACTTCTATCGTCGTGATAGCCATAGGTGTATCCTTGACTGTTACCTAGTACTTGTGGGCCAACATTGTAGCCTATAATTGCTCCAAGTACTGTTGCTACCTTCTTCCCATCTCCACCACCAATAGTGGAACCAAGGTAACCTCCTGCAATTGCTCCAAGAAGTTTCTCATCTTTATCTTCAGCATAAGCTGCTGGCACAAAGAGTACAAGTGTTAGTAGCAGTAACTTCTTCATACACACCTCCAAGGTTATACGAATATTTATATTGAATGTGGAGTATCAGAGAATATAACTTGAACATTATCTGGTAATGCTCTCACAATAACATCGATTAGCCCAAGGCGGCTACCAGCATCCCACTCAACATCATTCTTAAAATATCTATATGCATTAGCCTGGTCAAGGATATCAATCTTATTAACAACAAGATGGGTAATGTCATTTACCCTTGCAGCATATGCAACCTTATCTAAGTTAATCCAATTGCACTTTCTTGGGCGGCCAGTGGTTGCGCCAAACTCTTGACCGTGAATCTGAACCTTCTTGAGTTCCTCGCAATGCATTCCGAAGTCTTTGGTTCCAACATATGTTTCATATGCTTTGGCAACACCATAGATTTTTCTAATTTTTCTAGGCGACACACCATTTAGAACAACAGAACCAATAGTACAGTGGGAAGAAGTAACATAAGGATAATCACCCCAATCAATATCCAAAGCAAAGCCTTGAGCACCTTCGGCGAGAACACGAGCGCCATCAAGAAGATGAAGACTATCAACAATGGTGAACTTATCAGTATTAATAAGCTGATCACCAATCCTAATACCAGTGCGTCCATATTTGTTCCTGTAGGCTGGGCCTATTCCTTGCTTAGTTGTACCAATGGCTGTATCGTTATTGTCTTCTGCCAAATGCTCTTCAGTTACGACATGAGCCCTTGAGTCAACAAAAATAAGGCCTTCTGTTTTGAATCCATTTGCATTAAGATATGCAATTTCCTCTTCAAGCTTCCTTACATTAACTACACAGCCAATACCAATTAAAGATCGGATGCCGTAGAGAACTCCAGCTGGCACTTGATGTGTGACAATCTTCTCGCCATTGTGGTAGATAGTATGTCCAGCATTCGAGCCACCATTATATCGGAGAACTAGGTTGTACTCTCCACCACTTAGTAAAGAATGAGTAACCTTACCTTTTCCAGTATCACCTGACTGGAGGTCTACAACAACATCGCAGTAATTCATTTGGACCTCAAATGTCGGCCGTGTGAACCTCGAGCAACCTTTGCTACCAAGTTGCTTCTGATATTAAACTTGTAATTATCTTGTCTCAGCAACCACTCTTCAACACCGTACTGATTATAAATTGGACCTTGTATTTGTTTAGCTAACTGCTCTTCTGAAACAGCGTACACAAACACTCTACCATCCATTGAATCTTTTAGAAAGTCATTGAACTTATCATGTCGACCTAACTTCTGTCTACGGTTTCCAACATTCAACCATCGACGGTATAGAAGTTCTGCATACGAACCAACATAAGTGGTTTCCCACCTATCTTGCTTATTCTTATAACGAACTGCATATACTCCTTTCAAGGAATCAAACAGTTCTTCATTGTGAATAATATAACCACCCTTTGTATAAGAAAAGGCTAACTTTAACAACAAGTCCCGGAGTGTCAGTTTAGTAGGTAATTTCACTTTATGCTCCACTACGAAGGGTAACGCTCATTATGACCAGCATACCACAAATTGATCTTTTCAATCTGTGCTAGCATTGATTGAGGAGTAAGATCGTGGCTTTGCGAGAGAGCAGTTAACTTATGAACAAACTCACGAAGGACACGCAGCTCTTCAATTGAGCCTCTGGAAAGAACTTCAAAGTCACCATTAGACATAAATCACCTCACTTACAAACATGATAACATTATACACACATCACAAGGAAAGACAACTAGTGGTAGAAGATATGATTACCAATCTGTCTTACGACCTTTTTGGTATTTGACCAAGTAGGGTCAACATAAGTTGCATGGAAGAACTTTGCGCTGCCGACAACATTGTACGATCTCTTGTTAATCAGAATGTTTTCGGCAATCTTTAGAGATTCTCTCCATGCAGGACCAGATCGAGCATGAAGGTCATTTTCACACACCCAAGAGAATTGACAGACGCCTTTATACTTTTGGTAAACAACACCACATACGGATCTTGGAAACTGATTGCTCTTTACTCTATTCATTGTAACTTGAGCAACAGCAAGTTTACCATCACGAGGCTCGGAACCGGCCTCATAGTAGATGTTCTTAGCAAGACATTCGACCTCTCGCATGACCTTTTGCTTCTTATCATAAGATAGCTCAAGGAACTCCATACGGGTGTTCATGTCCTCCATTTGAGCCATGAGAAAGATATTTCTTTGTTGCTCGGCTTCGAGTTTGTCCATTGATTCAAAATGTATTGTGAATGGTACATAAAGAAAAAAGAACAACATTGCAAATAGGCCGCCAAACCTAATAAACAAGTTATGGTTTCTATCAAAATATGCTTCAATACGATCTAAAATTTCTACTGCTTTCATGTTGTTACCTCCATTTATGCAGTCGGAAGAAAAAGGCGGACGGTTTTTACGCCGCCGCCTCTGACCTTTCTGTTACCAAGTGGTCAACTCTGGTAATCTACAACTGCAATTAAGCAGCTAGAGCCATGTTGTAAACATCATCGTTTGCGTTTACTAGTTTTGCGCTGATTAAGTCAGTCGCCTCACTGGTAGCCCTTAGGTTATTACTTGCCCTGTCGAAGCCAAATTCATCCCCGTCAGATAGCCACCACGTACATTGCTGCAGAGGTGATGGGCATTTGGTGGAGATGTCGGGGGTCGAACCCGAGTCCAGAACACCTTTAGCTATGAGTTTACTACCATTACTTTTTTGCAAACTGGTAGATATAATTCAACCAGATTGCAATACCTATCAACCAATAATAATTAGGCAACGATTCCATACTGTTCACGTAGAATCTTTTTATAGGGACCACCTTCTTCAATCAACCTGCTAACAAGCATTAACTTCTGAGCAAGATCATTATCACCGCTCTTTTCTAAAGCAGCAACAATTGTACGAAGGTCTACATTATCGATAGGAAGATCCATTTGTTCAACCTCAACTTTACCAAATATTTATCATTATACAGGATTCAAATGGTCAAGTCAACTGCGGATGTTTAAATGCTTTCTTTAATTTGTTCTACCCAACTCATTTTGTAATGTCTCCTATTTTTTGATAACCCCTATATGTGGGGTGAATTCCGTCCCTAGATAAACTAGGAATTTTAACAATTTGGTCTTTGTTCTTGTATGCAATCTGTTCTACGATACGTTGTACCTTAGGTTTAATTGCAGGCACAATCCAATAAACTTTCTTTGCCTTTACCCGTGACCTTAGTTTAGTCAATTCTTTTTCAGTATCGATACCCGCATCATTGGATCCTAAACTGATAACTACTGTATCAGCATTTAGTTCCATCATTCTGTAGTTGATGTTCCATTGAGCAGAATTGATTCCTGATTTAGCATACACTCCACAATTAGGTCTAAAATATTGTGTACCAACTGCGATACTATCACCAAGAATTAAACACTCAATCATGATTTAAATGGCTCTCTGATTAAAGATCTTTAAGAGTCTTCTCGCCAACTTGACGATTGCACTGGCAAAGTTCCTTTGTCTGCAATGCATCTAGAATGCGAAGTGTCTCATCAGGATTACGACCAACATCTAGATTATTCACACTTACATGCTGAATTTCGTTGTTTGGATCAACAATGAATGTTGCACGAAGGGCTGCACCAGCTGGATTGAAGAATACACCTAACTGATCAACTAGGCTTAGATTAACATATTCTTCATCAGTGTGATATGCTCTTTGTGTATCAGCAAACAACCAAGAAGTTGTCTTCTTTAGATCTTCATGTGCATTCTTCCATGCTAGCTTACAGAACTCGTTGTCTGTTGAACCAATTAGAAGAACTGCATCGCGATCAGCAAAGTCCTTATTCAACTTATCGTAGGCCACAATCTCTGTTGGGCATACAAATGTAAAATCCTTTGGATAGTAAACAATTACTTTCCATCTACCCTTCCAGGTTTCTTCTGTAATGTCAACAAATGCACCTTCTGGTGCTAGGGCACCTGGCTTAACGCCTGTTACAAGAAACTTTTCTAGCTTATCACCTACCGTCTTCATTATTCAACTCCTTTGTTTTTATTTAACTAATTCACGTTGAAGCTTACCAAACTCCCTTCGGTAAACTGTCTTACCTTTATCAGGGGACTCATAAATGTGCTTCTTTTCTTCACTCATATGTATTACACTCTAACTGATTTTAACCGTTTTATCTAATTGATTGTTTCTTAAGAATTGATAGACTTACTCTATCAACCAATTCCCATCTCTTTTCTGATCTTGGTGGCAGAGATTGCTTGAATGTCTTCTGGCAATTCAATCTTACTAATTGTATAACCAACATCTCTACCATAAGAAATATCTACAATGTTTGGAACCCAAACGATTGTGAACTTACCAATATAGTTTTGAAGCTTACGCATGATGAGACGCTCTGTCTCGATAATAGTAAATGGATTATTATCATCCTTAGGCATCTGTCTGACCATAATTGCAACCTGACCAGTTTTCTTCAATGCCTCTTCAAACAATGCTTTGTGGCCATCGTGGAATGGTTGGTATCTACCCATCATTTGCACTGTTGGTTTAGTGTTATCCCAAGTATCATACTTTAATTGGTATACGATCTCAAGTGTGAGATCATCACTCTCTTCCCAAGACATAACCCAATGAGTAATATTTTTTGGTCTTGCAAACACCTTATTTGTATCTTCAAATCTACCTTCAGTGATGGTATCCATAAAGATGATAGTATCAAACTTGAAAAGATCCTGTGCCTCTAGTGTAGGGCAGACAAAATCGCAAACAGCATGATAGCCTCTTTTCAATGACTGCTCAGCTAGATCTCTCATTCGCTTGGCTTGTCTCATTCTACCTTCTGGCGAGAAGTCCCAATCATTATGCAACTGTCTTACAAGGTCTGCATTATAGTGCTCGACTTTTTCGTCGTTAGCTCTGAGTAGCTCTACCAACTTTGTGGCAAATGTTGTCTTACCGGAACCAGGTAATCCCATAACGAGAAAAATTTGTGGATGCGTTTCCATATTAAACCTCAACTAGATACCTGTGTCTATCAACATAATACAATGCCTGCTGCCAGGCTCCTAGTATTGGAGCTGGTAAGTCATCAGTAATAACTACTTTGTTTGTATTGTGAGGAGTTGGCACAAGGTGAACCTTCTCCTTCTGATACTGCTGGATATGCTGCTGTGTGATACCAAACTTTTCAAGTTGAAGAGGTTTAATATTATCTTCATATGATACTAACTTGATATCATTTTTAAATCTATCGTATACAACACGCCACATGAATAGCTGACTAATAAAGATCATTGTATACATATGTAGCCAATGAAATGGCACATATATTGTATCATATTTCATACAATTGTCTTCATTTGTAAAAATAAACGAACTAGACCGTACATTTGGTCTGAGATTTGGAAACTTGTTGTAATTCACGTCTTGCTGTATTCTGTATCTAGCATTTATCTTAGATATAAACTGCTCAATAATATTTTTACGGTGGGTCATGTATACATTGACACCATTGTCAATACAGTACTGAATAAAAGAGAAGTCTATAGTTTGCTTTTCAAGCTGCTCTTTTGCTGTCCAGCTCTCATTGGATTGTTTTAAAATTTCAATTCTTTTAGACTTTGCCTTGAAGAAACCTATATTATCAAACCCGTTTGTAGTTTCATTATGGTACCTCGCTGTTAAGTTACTAGAGAATTGATTATATAATTCACTCTGTCTCTGAGTATCTTTATTGTAGTTATATGGTCGTACAAGACTATGCAGACCTTCACCCAGATTAATAGTACCTTGACTATAAGATATTAAATCAGTTAGTACAGTGCTACCCGATCTATTTGTAAATAAGATTAAATTATTCATGCAGATTAGGAACTTCGTATTGTTTTGCTATTTCAAGAATTTCTTGCCAGTTAGATATTTGATCGCCAACATTATATCTATGTGTTGGTCTTAATGAAATTTCTTCTTTTCCATAGGCTTGCAACAAGTCGGGGCTAATGTCTAGCAGACTATAATCTCCTCTAACAATAGTATCCTCATAGTACATTACCTTACCATACTTGCCATAAGCATTAACATATGCCTTCCACATATTATTAATAACAGTAAGTTTTACAATTTGTTCTATTGCCTGCTCAGGAGGAACATTTACAGGGGGGAATGAAACATTCAAACTACCCCTTGTATTGAGGAAACCATTGATCTCTGGAATTTCAAGTCTTCCTGCTTTCTTAGCTTTTCTATAAAAATTAGTCTTTACTTCTGCAAGCAGGGTACTATATAGTTGTTTCTTGAAATTTCTTCTACTTGCAAAATACAGCTCAAAATTGTTTTCTATAGCCCACTCTACAATTCCAATTCCAGGTAGCATCGCTGTCGGATAGTATTTTACTACTATAGGATATTTTTGCGTTATTTCTTTTACAAATTCAAACCTTTTGTTGTATAGGTTGAATGTGTCATAAAAATACGAGTCCCTTTCTTTCTTAGAAGTTGGATTTGGCTGCGGATCTAGTAATGACCGTTCCTTTAGAATAACTTTAATATCTTCAGGTATCTTATCATATAGCACACTTCTTATTGTAGTGTCAAGCATCTCATCCAAGTTCAGAGCATTATACTTATAGGCGAGTAGATCGCTTACAATAGTGCTGCCAGACCTAGGTGTGAATACTACAAGAACATTAGCCACCGCGTCTTAGCCTCTCTCCACTACCAATTGTCTTAGGATCTGTTTCGTCAGTAACATACTGATAAGCACCCTTGTTATAAGCAATAGCAATTCGCTTACTCTTAGCAATGATTTCATCCTGAACGTGCTGGGGTTCTTTAGCCAAGGAAGCTGCATCAGTCATTGACTGTCGAGCGGTAAAGCACGCGGTTGTTACTAGCGACTTGGCCTGCATGACAACCTCGCTTTCAGCTCGAGGCGGTCGACGATCCCGAGGAGCATATACAGACTTGCTATCCATATACTTCTTGGCATCATACTTAGTAGCGATAACGCCACGAACCTTGCGCTTCTTTTTAGGCTTGAAGCGAGCACGAGTGTATACTAACATACTGTCCACTATACGCACATTTGGTCAATAGGTCAACAACTAAATTCCTAATATAATCAAGGAGTTACATCGATCCCAGCTTGCCGTAGTGTTTTATCAACTTCTGCATCTACAACTCTCTGCCGTAATTCGGTAGTTGAGAAGGTATGTTCGCGTTTATTAAAATAGAACTTAATGCCTCTTTCAATACAGTCATTACGACCAGTAAACTCTCTATGCTCATATTCATTGCCTAGGATACGAACATTGATTGGATATGCTAGAAGAATATCAACAAGATCTTTCTCTGTTGCATATACAACAATCTCATCAACATACTTACAAGCCTGTAGCTGAACATATCTCTCGAAGATACTCTGCACTGGCTCATTCTTTTCTTTTCTATCAATTGTTGGATCTGTCTGTAGACCAACAATTAAGTAATCACACTGAGTCTTTGCTTCCTTCAACATAATGACATGGCCAGCGTGAAACAGATCAAATGTTGAACAAGTGAATCCTACTTTCATAATCCAATATTCCTTCTTGTGAATTTCACTAGGATGTTATCGTTATAGTATTTGTCAGACTCTAGCACTTGGTTGGCAAACTGCAACTTGGCTTCCCAATAGTTGGTTTCGCCTCGAGTCTTACATAGGCGAACAATTCTTCTAACAAATTTATCTTTACCAAGCTTCTCGATGTCTTCTAACAAACGAGGGGACGACCCATAATAGTCTTTCCAATCAGACTCCTTACGTGTCTTTCGCTTTTTACCTTTAACTTGCTTGGTGCCAGCCTTTGTAAAGTACTTACGGCCTAGATAGAGCTTGCTATTAACTAAACACTCAATCTCGTAGATGAAGCCATAGTAGCCCTTTATATCTTCATCCGTAAGTTCTTTGCCATCATATAGCCACATAATATACCTCTTGGGTATATTTATATGTCAGCTAGCAGTAATTCTTAGAGGCTCAGCCTTTAGTCCTTTCATAAAGCCAGGGGACACACTAGCATTATAGGCAGCTGGCCGACCTTGGATAGTTGATATCCTATCACCCACTACACATACCACTGGCGGAGGGTCCATTACACATCTAGCAATACCAAAACTATCATGGATAGAAAGAATGCCATCAATTGTAGTATTGACCCCACCAAACTCCGTTGTGTAGTATCCTTGCATTCTATCAATCATGTATCTAGCCATTGCAGGTGTGATGGCATAAGCATGGGTACCTTCAAACTTATTGATATCCATGAATTTGATGGAGTCAGCTGGACGCTCGTAGTCTTCTGCCTTGTTGACTCTATACCCAAGCATCACTAACTTGTTATCTGGTATCTCTGTATCGTAGAGTTTATCCTTCAAAATAGCATCATGCTCGAACACACAACATGCGTGTGGTTGTTCGGCTATTACTCTCCAAAGTTTGAGGTGGCTAGCAGTGCATCCCATTTCATTGTTTACTGTAACCCAATGAAATCCTGTCTCTTCATCGAGATTGCAGGTTCCAGCATTTTCAACACCTTTCCATAATGTGTAGGGCAGCCCATACTGCTCGCATGACCTAGCACATTCATTTGCATACTCAATGGATTCAGGTCTATCGATATAGATGATATATGCATGACGAATCTTACCTGTCTCGCCAAAAGCTTTGTGGTTTGTTCTATCTAATTCCATGCTATCCCCACCTATGACCTTTTCACCTTTTATTTTGTGGCCTCTAACTATTATAGATCCCAAACTACTTACCCCGGTATCATATCGTATGATAATACAGCTCTAGAAGATAACTTTGGTATGCCAACACTATGTTTGATTGTACCATCAAATATTACAAGTCTATTTCTTTTTGGTTCCACCTCTGTTCGAAGTGTTCCATCAGGATTGTAGAATGCTGTAGTTCCATCTGCATCATTAATGTAATACAAAACAACCCAATGTTTACCTAGTAAGTTCACATGAGGCTTTTTGTGCTTTTCATCTATTGGCATTGGTACTTGCAAGTACATTCTACCATGTAACGGTTTAAAACCATCTAGCATCTTATTAGACAATAAGAACTTGGTAGATATATCATGCAGTGCCTTCTTTACTCTCATGCTAGGATCTTGCTCGTTATACTGCATTTGGTTTGTATATACCATAGAAGCAAAACTAATCATTCCTGGGCTTGTCTTGTCAATTTTGATCAGGAATGGTATTGAACCATTAACATCACAAGTTTGATTTGTTAAATTACCAGTACCAAAGACTATATTTGAAATCCTTTCAGCTATAGCCTCTGGTAGGTAATTATCAAAGACATTAATTTGCCCAGACATCTTCCCATGAGCCGCTCAAGGCACCCTTAGCATAATCTGTTGCTCTATTTTCGAAGAAGTTGGTATGGGTAGGAGCATTAATCATCTCCTCAACCCATAGTAATGGATTCTTCTTTACCTTAAAGATGCCCTTCATCCCAAGCGATATGAGACGGCGATCAGCGATGTACCGGATATATTTCTTGACGTCTTCCGAAGTAAGATTTTCCATCTCTCCCCCTTCGAACGCCAAATCAATAAATTGATCTTCGAGTTCCACCATCTTAGTTGCAATAGTATAAATTTCAGATTTGAGTTCATCATTCCACAACTCCCTATTCTCTTCGATATAGGTTCGGAACAACTTAATCATTGCTTCGGCATGTTGAGTCTCATCAACAATACTCCAGGTAATGATCTGGCCCATTCCCTTCATCTTGCCATGGCGCGGAAAATTTAGTAGCATAATAAACGAACTAAACAATTGCATACCTTCTGTGAAGGCAGAGAATGCAGCAATGTTCTGTGCAATTCTCTTCTTATCACTCTTTGTAAACTTTGCTAGATAGTCATGCTTATCCTTCATCGCTTGATATTCAAGGAACTGATTGTATGTATCTTCCGGCATGCCTAATGTCTCAATCAAATGAGAATAGGCAGCAACGTGCAATGCTTCACGAGCAGCAAAGCCAGCAAGCATCATTCTAATCTCTGGTTGGGGAAAGAATGGAAGGTAAGTCTTAATATAACCACCGGCAACATCAATATCGCCCTGCGTAAAGAATCTAAAGATTTGAGTTAGAAAGCTCTTCTCATTATCAGAAAGCTTCTGCTTCCAATCCTTTGTATCTTCAAGCATTGGCACTTCGGTGTGGAGCCAATGGCTCTGCTCATGCTTCAACCAAGCCTCGTAGGCCCATGGGTAGTTGAATGGCTTAAAGTAACTTCTTTCGTCTGTAAGAATTAGGCCTTGTTTTGTTGTCATTTTATTTCTCTTGTATGTAGGGCTGGGAGATGTATTTAGCTATTATTTCTCAATCCATCCAGTAACAATATACTTCTCACCACTCAGCGGTTGGTTGCCCCTGTGAGCGTGGGTGAAGTAGGCTGGCCAAATTAATAATTGACCTGCAATTGGTTTAAACCTCACCGTCTGGTAAAGGAACTCTGTTTCCCCACCCTCATCAACAGTATTCAGATAGAGCGAAAAGGCTAGCAAACGTCTGTGGGCTCTGCCACCTGTACCATGCTCGTGGTGCCAAACATGATAACCTTGACCAGGAATTGTTTTCTGAACCTTTGAATCTTGTATAGAAAGTTTCTTTTCTGCATCAGGAAATCCAGCTAGACCCGGATAGGCTCTACAGTATTCCTTCAGAGCCTGCTCCATTAATACCTTGCTGAATTCATTTGAGTGCATATACACTTCAGCAAGTTCGGGATGCTTATCTAACATGAACTGGGTAATGTGTGTACCATTAGCAGTTGTGGATAAGTCATCCTTATTGAATGGCGAAACATTCTCACTTGATTGTCTATTGACAACCATACCAGCCTTCTCAGCATTCTTAAAGAAGCGAATGTAATCATCACATTGCTTCTGTGTATAAGCATCATTGAAGACACCAATAAAGTCGTTTCTTATTTCAGATTTCATATCAGCCTTCACAGGCTAGGCATTCATTGCCTTCTGTTAGAGCCTTGATATCAATCTCCTGAATGATCTCTCGCTCAATCTTCCTGGCAACCTTATCAGCCTTGCCAATCTTTTCAGAACGACAATAGTAAAGAGTCTTTAGTTCGTGCTTCCATGCCATAAAGTGTACAGCATGAAGGTACTTGATATTAACATTTGGTCTAAAGAATAAATTAACTGACTGACCCTGATCAATGAATTGCTGGCGGTCAGCTGCATGCTCAATAATCCAACGCTGGTCAATTTCCATTGAGGTTTTAAATACATCTCTCTCATACTCCTCGAGGATATCTAAATGTTGAACGGAACCATCATTAGCAATAATTGAAGACCAGATATCTGCAAGGTCTTCTTCCTTAACCTTCGTCTTTAGTAAATTATTCAGATACTTATTCTTATAGAAGTATGCACCTGATAGGGTGTCTTGTCTAAATCCATTGGCTCTATAGGGCTCAATTGAAGGGCTGGTATTACCCATAATGATGCTACTAGAAGCATTAGGAGCAACAGCCATAAGGTGACTAAAGCGTAGACCTGTGCCCGCGGCATCTGGTGCCTCTCCTCTTTCCTTTCCAAGCTGCTTGTTGGCTTCATTTAACTTCTCTCTAATATTTTTGAACATTCTCATGTTAGCTGACTTAGCCATTGCAGACTCAAATACTAACATATTTTTTTGGAGATAGGCATGGAAGCCTAGCGCACCAACGCCAATAGATCTTTCACGAGTGGCAGAATATACAGCACGATGAACTGGCTTAGGTGCATTGTCGATGAAGTGTTGAAGGACATTATCCAACATCTCAGCAACATCACGTAGAAACCTCTTGTCATCCTTCCACTCATCGTAGTACTCTAGGTTAACAGAAGATAGACAGCAAACAGCAGTCCTCTTCTTATCTGTTGGTAGAATAATCTCAGAGCAAAGGTTAGATTGCTTGACCGACAAGCCCTTATCCTTTAGCCACTGCGGTAGATACTTATTAGATGTATCAACGAAGTGAAGGTATGGTTCACCAGTCATCATTCTTAGTTCGAGAATCTTCTGCCAAAGTTCTCTTGCCGAAACCTTCTCCTTTACTTCACCAGATGCTGGGTCAACAAGTTCCCATGTGTCATCAGCCTTAGGGTCTGTCATACACTTTTCAACAAGCTGCATAAACTTATCAGGAACATTGATACCATGATGAAGATTCATGCAACGAATATTCTGATCACCAGTTGGCTTTCTCATCTCTAAGAATGAAATGATGTCTGGATGGCTAATATCTAGATAGGCAGCATATGAGCCTCGGCGAGTTCTACCTTGACGATAAGCCAAGCAAGAAGCATCATAGATCTTTAGGTGGGGCATAATGCCAGTAGATTTCTCATCCGATGATCTAATACCTAGACCAATACCAACACCGCCACCAAGCATGGATAGCCAATTAGTTTCTGAAAGAGTGTCTACTAGACCTTGGGAAGAATCATCCATATAGTTGAGAAAACAAGAGATAGGCAATCCCTTAGTTGTTCTGCCATAAGAAAGAATAGGTGTAGAGTAAGAAAGCCAATGCTTAGAGGAGTAATCATATAGCCTCTGGGCATGCTTCTCATCTGTACCAAATGCTTTAGATACAAAAGCAAAACGGTGCTGGGGAGATGTCTCATCATCACGCATATAAGAATCTTTCATTCTCTTCATGCCGTGATCATCAAACAACTCGTCTCGTGATAGATCAATATTGATATCTAGATATTTCATTTCAGGCCTCGGGTGATTGTAGTTTAATAATAGAGCATTGTTTACCATCATCAGATATAACCCATGCTAAATTGTCACCCTCTTTCCAACCAACACTTTCCATAAGGTCTGGTGGAAACAAAATAACTAGTTCACCCGTTTCTTCATCTTCGACTACTTTTGTAGTCCATACCTTTGGTTCACTCGTTTCACTCATTGTACTTTCTTCCATTTTTGTAATTCTAATAATGCTTCCATGCCCTTTTTGGCATTTCGGTATACTATACCAGAAATCTCCTCTTGGCTCAACCCATTTAACACCATATCATTAACATCTTTATGTTGAATGGTACCTGGCCAAAAAGTTACTCTGTATCCTTTATCTATCATCTTTTTCATACGCTTGACAGTATCCACATTACGTGGTTCATTATCAAAGCAGAAAATAAGTTTGCTATCCAATCCTAACTTCTCAACATCTCCATTGTCACCGCCAGCCATAGCAATAGCATTGGGCAAGAAGAGCGAATCAATAGGACCTTCTACAACAATTACATCTTGGTTGATATCAAGAGTATCTAGACCAAATACTCTTGGCTTACTTTCATCCAAAACGATAGTTATGTATCTAATCTTATCATTGTTCAATGCTCTACCCTGATATCCAAATATTGTACCTTCTCGGTCAATTAATGGTATCAAAAGTCTACCACTATCATGGTCAGTGTTCTCAAACTTACCAGGAATTAACTTATTGGTAAACTCTTTGAACTTAGGACAGTAGTAAAGCATATAGTGCTTATTGGAAGGGATCTGTCTACTAACCACATACTTCTTGGCGATGTGATCTGGTTGTAGCTGGGAGACCTTCTTTAGCTCTTTCAATGGCTCAAACTTCTCGAATCTCCTCTTAGCAAACTTAGACATATCCGGCTGGAACACATTCGCAGAAACAGTAGAGGTAACGGTTTGCGTTGCCCTCTCCTTATATTTCTCGAGAACATATTCCTTATGTAATACTGGGTCGACAAATTTAAGAGCACTGTCGAAGCTCGTAGACGTACCACAGTTATGGCAATGATATACCACATACCCCTTAGTATTCTCTAAGAGATAACCTCTGGTCTTATATTTATTGTTCTTAGAGTCGCCGCAGTACACACAGCGGAAGTTAGCCTGGAACGGCTTCTGCTTTTTTACTTTATACCGGGGGAACTTGCTCGAGGCAAGGTTAGCGTACTTAATATCAATCCAAAGCATCTTATAACCCTAATCAGAATGGCGACACGCTGATTATACAGAGAGGGTGCTAAAAGGTCAACTATTTCCTTTTGCTATGCATATTGATGAACCAATGTGCAAGCTGTTTTTTCCTTGGAGATGCTGTACTAGATGATCTAACTTTCTTTAGTTGAGCAATTGATTTACCCTTCAAACCATGGCGAGCCATATCACCCTTATCTTGAGGGTTCCTGCCGTCCATGAAGTTTTCAAGGAATTGCTTGAATCTCATACAACTATATGAATCCGGTCTTTTGCCTTTTCCCAAGCCTCAAGTTGTCTTTGTATTTCTTGTGGACTAGTTGAAAGTAAACTACTATCAGGCGTAGGTAGCAGTCTTGAATTATTCGAGATCAAGCTTACAGAAGTTAGGGCAACATCTTGTCTAACTAATGGCATATCATTGCGGATATTATTAACGGATTCGACCACGTATTTACTCCTTAAACGTACTGTAGGAGTTCTATTAACTTGACCTGGTATAAACATTAATAACTATCGACCCAAGAAACTTTTTGTAAATGTTGATACTACCCAGGCAACTAGGCCTGCAGCACCAACAACAATCCAACGCCATTTATTCAAGTCGTCAATCTTTTGTCTCTCGAGATTATGCTGTTTTGCCATATCCTCTCTGAGAGCCTTAATCTCTTGCATGATGTTGGCTTGGAGTGTGACCATCATCTCATTAATTTCTTTTCTGTCTTCTAGCTGACGCTCATCTAACTTATCTAGAGTTTTATCAAACTTTTCATAGATAACAGAGAAGAAACTAACTTTCTCTTTCATAGCTGCTACATCAGCTTCCATTTTGGATAGTCTTGACTCAAAGTCAATCATGTCGCTCTCCTACAATACCGTAGGATTATTTATTATACTTGCTTTTTTCCATCATAATAGCAAGCTCACGATCTGACATTCTGCTATAGATGCTTGGCTCTTCATACTTCTTTTCAACAATGCCATACATGTGTTTTAGCATATGAGCGCGAGTGGCATTATCACCTAACCGTTCTTTACAAAGCTCGTCACTGGCTTTTGTTTTCCATACATTTGGAAATAAGCCATGAACAAGCAAAATGAAAGCAAACTTCCAAGCGTAGAACAAATGTTGGAAATAACTACGACCTACTTCATTAAGGTGTGACATCTCTTGTTAACTCCGCTTGTGGTGTTGATGGAGGTGCGGCTGGCTTTTCAATTGTTTTTAGTTCCTGAGGTGGCTTCATCAACTCTTCAGGTAAATCAATTTTTTCTAGCTTAGGTAATAATCTTGTCATTGTACTACAACCAGCTAACATTAAAGACATAGAAATTACTAGAAGGTATTTCATTGCTTAGCCTCCTTCTTCCAAGGCATATCTGGAAGCTTAATATCAATACCACGCTTCTCATTTTCCTTGTCAATAACATTATTGACTTCAATTAAGTATTTTTGTAGAGAGGTCAATTGCTGGGCATTTTGCAAGCAAATGGAATAGTTTTCTACAACTGTCTGGAGAGCTACATTATCTCTAACAAAAGAGCTTGATCCATCAGAAGCAATGTTCATATCAAGATCAATCTTTGGAGAAGCTGCAGCGTTGTGTGCGTGTACCCAACCATTAGACATATCATACTGTCCAGGTACCGTCTCAGCTGCTGCTTGTACAATCTGTGTTTCCTTTTCCTTAATTCGTGTAACTCTATCAACGTATTCTACCTTCACTACTTCGCGAACCATTGCCTGCTCTTTCTTTAACTGGGCAGCTAAACTTTCTGCCTCATTGGCAGCCCGCTGGATTTCTAGCTCACCAGCCTCTCCACCTTTTTTGAAGCCAGCAGCAAATGCACCAGCAACAATGCCAGCAAACAATAAAATTCTATATGGCAATGGAATCATACTTAGCATAAACTACCTCACTCACACCATGACTTTTTGGCATCACCAAAATATGGTCTTGCCAAGTTCTTTTTAATTAATTCTTCACTTAACTTTTTGCCATCAATAATAACATCACCTAAAACTCTACCACCAAACTTATCCCATTCTTTAATTTCAATCTGGACTTTCTTGGCTTCGTTGACAGCTTTCTTGGCAAACTCTGTGGCAGCCAAACCTGCTGCTGCTTCCTTCTCACATTTGGCTCTAGGAGCCTTCTCTGGTGTATCAACACCAAGGACTCTAATCTTTAACTTATCACCAAGTTCAGGGGGAAGGAACTTGGCTTCAAATTCTACTGTATCACCATCAACGACCCTTGTTACTTTCCAATCATAAGGATTGGCTAGAGTGGTTGTTGGGATTAGTGCTAGTACAAATAAAAACTTTTTCATAGGTCACCTCAAGAAGTTGGGGCGAGGTTTCCCTCGCCCCA
>Ga0214168_1000278_pt1 | contig 21102 bp, 10 predicted proteins | sample LakMenepilimnion_FD_153002 | JGI IMG/M metagenome (GOLD analysis project Ga0214168, IMG submission 153002) | Freshwater microbial communities from Lake Mendota, WI - Practice 29OCT2010 epilimnion v4 | ecosystem: Environmental > Aquatic > Freshwater > Lake > Epilimnion/Euphotic zone | place: Lake...
AAATTTACCCAAGCCTCATCGTTCTTGGGTAGGTACTTGAAGAGTCCGTCCTCCATCATCATTCTCATCAAGTTTTTGTATCCACGGTCTGTGGGGTCTATTGTATCTGTATGTATCTGTTCCACAAGTTCTTTACCATCATCAGTGATTAAAGGATTGTGAAGATTCACGATTTTTTTGTTTGTTTCAAAGAATTGTTCTCCAAATGTACCGCTTTTAGTTTTACCAATCAAAATGTTCTCTAACGCCTTTGGTTTTTTCTTTTGCTCAATATTTCGTGCGTTATCCAAGATTTCTTCGATAGTACATGATTTCACTAACAATTCGGGAAACAATTTGACCAAAGTCTTTTCTCCCAACATTTCTATACCATCTATATTGTCGGACTTATCCCCCGTTAGAATCTTGGTTAATAAGACGTTTTGGTGGGGTATGTTGACCTTATTAATAGTAATCATGTCTCCATACCTATAATATTGTTTAGAGGTCGGAGAATAGATGGTTACCCGTTCTGATATAAGTTGAGTTAAGTCTTTGTCCGCAGAAAAAATTATAATTTCTTCATCGACAGACAATTTGGTATAGTAAGCAATAAGGTCATCCGCTTCGTTGTTAGCCATTTCAACTTGACGCACGAATATCTCCTCAAGGTATTGTTTAACCCGAGACTTCTGTTGAAGATATGATTCGTACTTAAACTCATTCATATCTTGACGACGATTCGCTTTGTATTGGGGATAGATAGATTTACGAATAGATGAGTTAGAGTTTCCATCCCAAAATACCACAACCTTATCGTGATTGTGTTCTTCTAAAAATTTTCTCAAGATGTTTATAAAATGGTAGATTCCACCTAAGTGGTCTCCACCATTATACAACTCCTTTACTCCATGAAATCCTATCTTGAACAGATTGTCTCCGTCCACTAATAACGTTTTAATCACAATTCGTGATTTAAGTGTGAAATAATAAACTAGTCTTCTTTTTCTTCTTTCAGAGTAAAATCACCATCAGTTCCGATAATATCTTTCCAATAGTCAGCATACTCTTTTTTGTATTTCTCCAACGAAACTTTTTCTTCAGATGCCTCTTTACCTCCAATGAATCCGTGTGGTGTAACAATAATCTTTCCATCGTCATAACCCAATCCATTGATGTGGTTCTTCATTACTGAAACTTTTGTTCTTGACGCAAACTTAATAGTTCTTTTGTCTTTGGTCGCAGTAATCTTAGTTGTTCCTGCACCTTTTTGATTACCAAACAAAAATACCAAAGATGAGTTTAACCAAATCGCTTCGCCACCCTTAGCCTTAATTTTAGGTTGTCCAAATGGATTATCAGGAAGTTCAACCCAAGGTTGATTAACAATAACCAAAGTGTTTTCATATTTTGAGTCAGCTTTACGAGACCCTGAAATACGTTGGTTAATACCCATTCCAATTTTATCTGCTAAAGTAGATGCATTGTGTTGCTTTCCACCTTTTCCTTCATAAGTCATCTTACAAGGAACTGAACCAACCGAATCCCATAGGAACAACAAACTATAATCCAATTCACCTTTTTCTTGAGCATCCAACAAACTATTAATGTAGTCAGTTATTTGTTCAATATACTCAAAGTTATTATTGAATATATAAAATCCATCCCAATCCAATTCACCCGTTTCTTCATCAACAACTTCTTCACATTGGAACCCCATCAATTTGGCATGTTCGAAACTCCATTTCTGTTCAGTAATAATGAACACAGGAAGGATACCTTTATTCTGAGCATCAACTGCCGTTTTCACCAAAGCTGTAGTTTTACCAGTATCGGAGTGACCCAAGAACATGTTAAGATGTCCAATGGCTGGACCAGGAAGTCCAACGGCATCCAAGAAATCAGGACCTAAGTCGAAAAATCTTTGTGGTTTATACTTTGCTGAAGTAGAAAATTTTTTCTTCAGACTTTCGAAATCGTTTTTCTTAATTGCCATAAGGTTAGGGAAATGAAACTCGGACACCATAATAGTATCCGAGTTATTTTATTTAATTAGAACGGAAGGTCTCCGTCAGGTTCGTCGTTAGATTGTGGGTCTACATATGTAGATTTTTTGGAACCTCCACCGAATGATTCGGTTTCAACTGAACTGTCTCCGTAAACGTATCCACCTTTATCCGAATCCCACTTAGGAGTTTCTCCTCTTGCAATTGCCTCAAGGTAATCAACAGGTTTCTTAGAATAAACATCCAACCATGTCAACTCATCTTCCATCCAAGCCTTTGCTTGTTGTTTATCTTCATGTACGGGTGTTGGGTCATCATACATAATAGTTGAAACTGTTGTGTATTCTTTACCCTTTGGAGTTTTTGCTTTAGCAAGTTCAATGACTAAGTCACGTCCTTTTTCAGGGTCAGTAATGTCTCCTTTGTTTCTCCAAATAGGAATAATTTTGTCAAGGATTCCATCATTCTTGAAGTTGTGTTTGAATCTCCAAAACTTTGGACCATCTTCCTCGTGGTCTCTATCAATTACTTTCACAATATAGAATTTTCGTGAACGATACTGAGCTGCCAATAATTTGTCAGACTCTTTACCTGTAGACATCAATTCTTCGTAAACCTCATTCAAAGGTGAACGTTCGTTGTCATTTTTTCCTGGATCGTAGAATTTCTGCCACTGTCCACCCACTTGAATTTCATGATACCATGCTTCTTTGAATGGTGATGAACCATCTGGTGTAGGGAGAATTCTAACTCTTCTCTGTCCTGATTTCTCTTTATCTCCTAAAATTAAAGCGAAATACTTTTTCATTCTTTCGTCTTGCGACATTTTCGATTGGGCCCCGCCCCCTTGTTGATTTTTTTCGTACTGTGCCAATACGGCGTCTAATGAACTCATAGTTTTTTATAGATTAAATTAATAAATTGTTTATACAAATATAAGTAAAACTGTGACTATGTCAAATAAAAAAAGGTACCATGAGGTACCTTTTATGTAGTTTGTCCGATATTACCTGAACGATGTCTTATAGACTTCGTTGTCCATTCCTCCACCAGGTTGGAAGGAATTTTTAATGTCACTTACATTAATATCAGTAACTTCGTCTGAAGTTAAAACATAATCATTTTTTCCGGTCTTTTCCATTTCTTCTGACTTATCATCGAAAAATTGTGAAAGTTTTTGACTGAATGGATAAGAGTCATATGTTCTCAACTCTAACTTTTCTTGTGGAGTTTTTTCTCTATATTTTTCAATCTTATTCTCAAGAGAGTTAAGTTTGTTCATGATGTTATCCATCTCACCTAACTTAGATTGTAAATCATTAAGTTGGTTGAATAAGTTATTGAAATACTCTTCTTGTTTGGTTTCAATATTTTTTTGTGAATCAACCAATTCAGTGATATCTAATTCTTCAGAACCTGATTCGTCTCCTCCTTCTTGTGATTCACCTTCATCATCAATTTTCTCAACGTCAGGATCTGATTCAACATCAATAGGTTGTGGTTCATTTGAAGGTGCAGGTGGAGGTGTTGCTTCAGCAGGTGCGGGTGCAGGTGCTGGTTCCGCTCCTGGTGCTGGTGCCAATGCCCCTAATACATCCTCTTCAGGAGCCGCACCTACTTGTTCTAAAATATACTGATTGATTTTTCTATGTCTTTCAATCTCCTTGATAATTTTTTTATCTAAACTCATTGGTTAACCATTTAATAATGTTTTTATTCCGTTAGCGGTTTCTACTCTAACCTTTCTGTTGGCTGTAGTTTGATGACCTGCTCTTTCGATAAGACCGTCTCTTTCTCTCACTGTGTAACAATCACCTGTATCCAAGTCACAAACTTGTTTAGTTCCGTCTCCGTTGTCTTCCTGTGAAAATCTTACAGATTTACCAAGATAATTGTCTAATGCTGATTTAATGTTCATAAGAATCTTTTTATATAAATATGTTGTTATGTTATAAAGTGAATGGATTACTTGTTGCGGTAAATGTACCAGAGTTGTCAGCATTTTCATAAATGACCGATAAAACAAATCGACCACTAGAATTAACATCTATCACGTTTGTATATTTGGTGTCTGGGTTATTTGTTATAGTTATGTTCAATGGAATAGTTTGTTTTGAACCCTCGGCAACGAAAACTTTAGATATTTTACAAAGTGGACAATTAAATCTATAAGTGATAAATCCTCCATCAGGTCTTCTAATATTATAATACAATGGTCCTTGGAAACTCGGTAATGTAACATCAGTACTTCTCTGAATGAACGATAATGACCCTTGAGGTTGCACCCCTGTTTCGGAAGATGGAACTATCATTCGGAACCTAACTGATTTAGTATCATCTTTTGGATTCTTTTCTCTATTTTCAGGTCTAGCACGTAAATAAATTGATGTACTAATTTCCAATCTCTTTCCTTTTTCCATCTCAAGTACCTCACTAAACTCCGCATCAATAAACTGTTGTCTAGTAATTGAGAAAGTTTGTCCATCGGGAGATACAAAACCTAAAAGTTTAGACGATTCTGACGTTTCAATTGAAGTTCGAGTAACCGTATTATTAGGCCCCACTTCAATGAGGTCGATAATATAACTGTATTCTACTTGAGGCTCTATTTTCCATACCCCACCTACATAATCATTTTGATCCACTTTAACTGTTAAAATTTCAGTACCAAGTTCATTATCAATTTTTTCAGAAATAAACATAGGTGGATTTAACATAGTTTCTTGAAGATTGGCGCTACCGCTTACATTCTCTTGTTCAGAAACCGGAATAACTTCTGTAGTCTTAGTATCCTCGTAACCTCCAGGTGATGATGTTGTGGTATTCTGTAGTGCCGGATTAAATGTAAAATCTACTAAACTTTCAAAATTACCATATTCAGTTGTAACTGTTATTCTTCCTGTTGCAACATTTTGTCCTTCAGGGATTTGAATTTCAGGTAGAATAAATCTTAATGTTTCAGAATTGAACACTGTAATATCCTTCAACTCAACATCTTTATTAATTACTGTGATTGATTTCAAAGACTCAAAATTTCTACCATTCACTTGAACAATCGTACCCGTAAATCCTGCAGATGGTGAGAATGTAGATAAAACTGGTGGTGGACAAGTTTGACCGATAGTTGGAGTTACAGTTGGTGTTTGTTCTTGGTTTCCGTTGTTCTCATTATTTTCAATATCTTTAAGTATTTCGTTCTTTGTCTTCAATCCAGATTCCGCAGCCGAAGTTAAAGCCTTGTCAAATGTTTGTTTAGTCTGTAAAAATTCGTTTTCATTTTCATTATAGTATTCTTCAGAAATGTTATCCACAGGCCAATGACAAACATAATACTTTGTTAATCCAAGCCGGACTATTCTATCAAGATTGCTTCGAAGTCTTCCAGCCATAAATTGGATATATTTGTCTAATGAATCAAAATGAGCAATTGGTTCTGAGGACGCGTTTCCCGGATTAGTTCGTACGTTAATACAACTATATCTTTTTTCTAAAAGTGAAACCTGCCCAAACCAATCTTGACTCAGTGATAATGTTGCAAAATTATTGTTCCATCCGTTGAACATTCCAGCACCTGTATTAGAAGCTTCTTGATAAGTTCTGATGTAAGAAATAGTATATATCGCAACTTGTAAATCAACGTTATTAGGAATTAACCTTTTCAACGCCTCTGCAAAAACTTGTGGAGTCATTTCAGTCAATGTCGCATCAACCGCTTCATATCCACCATTAGTGTACACAGGTGCAGTTATTTTTGAACTACAAGAATTTGTTGTGTCTTTTGTGTTATCCGCCTGTTGTACGACTTGGGCTGATTTAACATTATCAGTTGTTGCACTAATTTTTACTTGGTCCTTATTTATCTTCAGTATCTCTTCTAACTTTGTAATCAAATTTTGATTAATACTTTGTAGGAAACTATCTATAGTAGGTAAATCGAAATAACCTTGTCTTGTTCCATCAAATGTAGTTTGAAACGACCCTTGTTGAATCGAGTGATTTACCTCCGTAATCAAGTATGGTCCATCAAACATAGGAACATGTCGTAAATTAAAATACATTGTAGGTTGTATTAACGCATTTCCCAAACTCGTTATCGAACATTTATATGACCTATTTTTATACAAGTTATATAAACTATTATTTTGTGTTGCTATCTGTCTACCTGAAGCTTGATTTGCCATGTCAAGTTGAACGTTAATCGATTCAGATGTTGCCACCCCATTATCTTGTGAAACAGATAATGCATAAAATATGTTTTGGTTTCTAATCCCCACATCAACATTGAATCCAACGCACTTGTTTGAAAGAGCCCAGTCTTTTTTTCCTTGTTGGTCTTCTAACAATGGATTACCAGATGACCTTCTCATCTCAAATGCATCATCTCTATATTTGGAATCTCCTTTAGGTAATTTCAAATATTGTGAAGGTTTTCCTGCATAGAAGCAAACCATCTTTGGTCCCGAATTTCTATAATCAACATCTAAAAATGTTCCCCATAAATTATTTGCAAATTGTTCAGGTCTATCAAGTCTTGGAGTAGCCGTCACATCAACATCTTGAATATTGTAAAAATTCACATATGCTGGAAGTGGCATCACAACAAAATTATTTTTAATCAAAATACCACTTATAAAAGTGAAAACACTCATTGCTTGATTAAGAGAAAAATCTCCAGGAGTTTTACCTCCAACACCAAACATGTATTTCAAATCAAAAATATCGAGTAATATACTATCTCCAATATTTCTCGATGCTCTATCCAAAAACAACATATCTTCAAATAGAGTTTTGGTTTTCCAATCCCCACCAGATATCCACTTGTCATTCAATGATTTGAAAACTTCATAATTTTCTACCTTACTTTGGTCTCCAGTAATAACACTATTAATTACACGTTCAGGTAATTGTACTTGGTCTGGTAGTCCATTTGGTGGTGGTTGTCTCAATCTAGTTAGAACTCCATTCAAAAAGTTGTTTTGTATTAGTGTTTCTCTCTCAAGATATTGATTTAGTTGATTTTGGAATTGGATTGCATTCAGATTTGGATTATTTAATTTCTGAGTAGCATACATTTTAATAATTGGTGCTAACAATGTAACATTCTCACTAGTAAATGATATATTGTTATCGATAAAAAAATCTGTAATATATGACCCAATTGAACTATATCTAACGTTGGGGATTGTTGAGAACCCTACTTCTGTTTCCAAAGCTGTCCAAGCTTGTCTATTATTGATTTGAGATTGACTTAATAATAAATTACCCCCAGCGCTCGGAAGAGAATTAGGTACGTAAGGTTCAAAAGTAATGGGGTCTACAACTTCCTGAGTATTATTATGAGATAAGTAAGAATCAAAAATTCTCCTTTCGTAGTTGGACGGATTACCATATTTGAATATTACATCATATTCCATAAATGATTTTATACCATTTTGAAATAATGAATATTGATTGTTAATCACATTGTTGAAATATAATTCGTCAGTTTCTGTTTGTATTTTAGCAGGAACTACCATTAAACTTCTGAATAATGATTGGAAGTTTTTGAAAGTTGCATTTGGGTCAACAGGAGATTGTCCAAACGTGACAATATTTCTCCCTGTTGAAGCGTTACCAATTGGTTTACAAAAATTCAAAAACTCAGTTTCAAACGAATCTAAAATTTTCTTTTCGAAAACAGAAAACACTTCTTCTATTTTTGTATAGTTGTCTTGTGTTAGAAAATACAATGGTGTTTGGCTGTTGCCAGTCGTGATTGAAGTTAAATAGGAATCTGGTTCAGGGAATACCAACTGATTACTATCGAAATATCCAAAATTAGGTGCCGACCATAAACATCTTACCGACCCATTGTACATGTTTGGATTGTTAGTCAAATCCACAACAGTTGCTGGAGATGTTGTTTGCGCGCTCAAACAAGAATCAACAGTTTGATTGAATGGTGTTCCAAACGACGGAATTACGAAATAATCATCACCTACAGTATTATCTTTAGGGTTACAATCAACTGGAGGTCTGATAGTTATGTTTGGTAATAAAATTGACCATGTAGTCAATCTTAAATTTTTATCCCCTTGTTTAGCACTATTAATGTTTGATGAACTGAAATTATATAATTTCATACCATAATTAACACTCTGTTGGATTTCCTCACTTGTATAATTTTCGTACAAATCATATCCGTTTAGAAAAACGTTGAAGTCATTAATAACTTTAGGATAAAATCCGACTTGCATCTGAATTTGAGTAACATCTTCGCTTTGAAGTGTTATTTTTGTATCTACGTTTGAATACTTGAATTCATACGTTTCGGTTACAGCACTTGTAACAGGATAGTAATTACCCGCATAATCAAAGTTTTTCCAAGCACTTTCTAATATATCAACATTCGACTCTTTGTATTTTTTGTACCTGTGCCAAATCGAACCATATTTTAGAATCCAAGCATATGGTAACTTGTGGATTGCTCCAAATTTTTTGAATGTTGATGATATGTAATCCAAATCGGTTGTAATATTGTTAGAAACAGATTTGTATTTTTCTCTCAATGTTGCCAAAGGTAATGAATTCAAGAACATATATGCAGCTTGAACATATGGATAGGTGATTCCTGACAATCTAGAATTATAAACTCCGTTTTGCACAGCATTTATAAAGTAAGGTGTATTCAACATTGATGTGGTACTTCTTGGACTGAACGCTCTTGTCGGAGTGGTACCGTTAATATATCCTTCAGTCGCAACAAAATCCTGAGGGTTTCTATTCAAGTAGAACGCATTGAGTCCAAGTGGTCCATATGTTGTATATGTAGAAAGCCCAGTCGTATCAATAGTTCCTGTTGGATTTTGATTTAATATATATGAAAAATTTGTTACAGGTCTATTCGTTGTGTAGTTATACACGTCAGTAAAGTTTGCAATAATTCTTCTTTGCTCGAAAATAGTTAAAGACTTGTTTGTATTATAAACTTGATTGGATAAGGCACTATTTCCTTGATTCAAATTGTTAAGACACCAAGTTTGGTCTGTGTATGGTAAAGTATCAACAATTAAAGGGTCATTTGGCGCATTGACCACTAAAGATCTTAATGCCTCTGATTTTGTTGCGGTTTGAGGTATTTTACCTAAATCCAAAGTACTGAGAATTGAAAAGGAGTTTTCAGTTATTCTCTTAATATAGGGAGTAACAAAAAAATCTCTAATAAAATCTTGATATGCTCTACCTGTTCCTGAGTTTGATATTGTCCTCAAAAATTCAGGATAGTCTTTAGCATTCAGATTAAAGTTTTTAAGTTTTAATGTTAAGTAGGGAGAACTTATTCCAAGTTTTGAAATAATATTATTTGCTTCCGCCTCAATGTTTAATGTAATTAATTCATTAATCTGATTTGTGTTTGCTCTTATGAATCCAGAATAATGTGAAGTTAAAAATTGTCTCTCCCATATTTCATAAAAAAACTTTATTTCTTCTTTGTTTGAATAAGCCAATCCTACCGACGGGAATTCGATTGCATTGATATTAATAATATTGGTATCCCGTTCATTATCTAACGGTGGAGGGGCACTAGGATTTTGAAACTTTTGAGTCAACCCTTTCATATATTCCTCAACAAATTCAACTTCAGGCCATTTGTCGAAAAGATATCCTTGAGTCAAATCAACGACAGATGGGTCCGCAATGTATTTTAATTGAAATTTGTTTTTTTCATCTTGGGTTTCAACAAAAAATTGCGGCCATGGATACACAGGTATCTCAGCTAATTTTAGTCCAGTTTCTTCTTCAAATGCGTTTGCTGCTAATTTCAAATCATCTTGAGAGTCCGAACTTGGTGCTGAGGCTAAGTCATTATAAATTGCTTGTTTTCTTACTGGGTCGTATTTCACATCCCATGCATTTGTATGAACATCATCCAAAAGACGAATAAAACCCTCTGCGGATGCCATAATAACCGCTAACATATTTCTTACTGTAGGCTTAAAACCGATTCCAGTCGCGGTATCCTCAACTTTTCTTAAGAGAGCCGTAGAAATTTGACTTTCGTAATCAGATAGTTTTTTGTTAGCCTGAGTTTCGAGTAATGTGATTTGTTTATCAAATCTTCCTTCATCTTCAAATACAAACCATTTTTCTTTAACCAAAGTACCCTTAGACAAGAGTTCTAGTGTTTCAATAATTCCAGATGGGGTTTTAGGTAATTCTATAGAAGTTGGGACAAAAAACTTTGTCAAATTAATCTTCGTCTGTGTCTCATCTATAGCACTAGGATTTGCGATTCCAGTCTGAATTCTAGTTGTTTCTCTCCAATTTATTTCTGAAAACACCGGAGCCGTTGTTTCAATCATGTCATACTTTATAGGGTTTGGTATCGGAGCGGCACCTTTAGAACCTAAAGTCGGATTACTTGCCAAAGCATCATTAAATTTTACAATATCCCCTTGTAGTTGAGTTATCGCAGTTTCTTTAGCTTCTTTTGACAAGTCTTTGAATACGTATAATTTTTGACCTGTTTTAAGAACTATTGGCTTAGTATTCAAATTAACGTTAAACCAAGATGTATTTGACCCTCTTACTGCAGTAAAGTATTGTGTGAGAACAGATTTATAATTTCTTATATTCGTTAATGATTCAACTTCAGTTTTGTCAAATGAATCTGCAATTAGTTGTTCAAAAGTCTCCAACTTATTCATAAGTTGTACTAATGTCAATTCAGGAAAGTCGGGAGCAATTAACCCTTTAGCTTTGTATTCACTATAAACTTCTATTATTTTTTGATACCCTTTTTCCGCAACAAGTTGAGTAACCACCGCTTCATTAGAACCTAAATTATTAGCTCCCCTTTCAGCTTGAGTACTTGCTTGAGACTCCGCAGCCTTATTAGGTTGTTGTGGCCCATCTACTGTTTGAGTAACATCAAACCTTTGACTGTACATGTGTGGCGCCGCCAATAGGTGACCCATAGAAACTTCATTCAAGATATTAAATTTATATCCGACAAAATTTAATCTAACCTGATAATTTCCGCTAAATCCATTAAACGAAGCATGGAAATTTTTTAAGTTAAGTTGATATCTAATTGCTTGTCCATAATACCCTTTTAATGTAAGATAGAATTGTGGGTATGGTAAATTAAAAAATACAGAATATGGGGAATTATTCCCTAATTGAAATAATCCTTTTCCTTGGACATCTTCTAATAACATTTCTACCGTAGGAATGAAACTTGATGACGTTTTTATATTAATTGACGTAATTCCTAACAATCCATTATCAATTATGTCTTTTTGATTTACAACCGTGTCAAGTATATAGGGGTTACTATTATCTGTCGCAGGTTGGGTTATTGCCGCTTTTTGATTTTCCCCTTTGAACTGTGTTGTATTTTCTCCAGTTAACTCGTCATAATATCCTGTTCCAATATATGAATTTTTAGTCGGTTTCAAGAAATTCATTTTTGCAACAGAGATAGTCCCGATTCTATCATTAGGACTTCCACCAACCGATAATTTTGTTCTTGGTAAAACATCAGCTTCCAAATTGGCATACATGACAAGATTTTCGTGGTCGACAAGCCGTTCTCTAATGTTTCCAAAATTATCTGTAGTTTTGTTAGGGTCGACTACAATAATATTGTTTTCGTCCAACTCAACTAAAATATTTCCACTTGTGTCCGCTTGTGTGTTACCTACCATAATAATAAAAATGATTTTCTAATGCCGCCTTATAGTCCTGTAAAGATGGTAATAACGGAAATGGGATAATCAATACAGCTCCGTCATAAATATTATTTTCAAGACCTCCAAATTGAGGATTCGCCTGAAGGATTAACCAGCTAAATACAGGTGAGTTATAAAATTCTTGTGAAACTTTATCTAATCTACTTTTAGCGACTTTATAGATAAATGCTTTATCCGTAGGTTTTTGAGGCAAGTATACAAAGGGGACAACTGTTTGTTCCCCATTAATAAGAAAATCACTATATCTATTCCAATATTGATATGCCATTAGTTAAGTTTTGCTTTAGATATATATGCACCTGTGCTGTTTCCATTCAAATCATTCCAAGTTAATACATTTGTATTTTGATTGGTTGTATTTGCCAAACCTTTTATCATATTTTCTTGAGATTTTTTCTTAGTATCATCCGCAGTATTTTCTGATGTGAAAGTGAAATTTCGTTGTTTGCTAATATCGAATGGAGTATAAATTAAATAATCTTTTAAGTCATTTTTTTCTAAACTTTCCACAAATGATTTTGAAATATTATTCTCTTCCAAGAAAACTGGTCTTACCGTTGCAATCCAATATGTATCAAATATTACCTCAATGTCAACAGACCCGTCTCCAAGTAACGCTTGGTTACCAAGAATATTCCCAATAAGTTCTTGCTTGAATGTTTCATATTTTTTTTCGTCAATTACATCATCAGAAATAATCATATAAACTCTTCTAAAAGGATATTTTTCAACATTATCATCAAACAAAGGATTTTTGCTAAACGGTAAAAAAACTTTTTGTACCGTAACATCATCTGCTTTCCCATTATCAGTTTCGAATACCAAAATTCCTTCATAGTTAGTCTTAGTTGCGGGATAATCAAAACTTGTTTTTGCTTGGATAATATTATTAAAATTAGTAATATCTATTTGGATTTTAGTCGCATCTTCGTCTAGTTCGAGATATGTATTGGTGGCCCCCGTAGATGTTGGATGGACATCTGTCGTTCCAGATGTTACGTATATTCTGACAGGGCCATTTTTAGCTTGAAGTCCATCTGTACCTCTTTCATCGTCGGTTGGATCAAACAGTATTGTGTTTAATCTACCGAGAGTTTGAAGGTATGTTTGTTGTTGATTTACCAAACTTTGTGTTATAGTTGAAATTCCGTTTTGAAAAGACCCACGTTTTCTTGACACAAAATTTATATAATTTTCTTTCAAAACCCTAATTAACTTGGGTGATAAATTTTTGGAGGGTTCTGAAACAAATTGAATAAACCCTTCATCACCATCCTTGATATTTTTACTAAGTTCTGCAAAGATTTCATCAAATCTTTTCTCAACATTATTAGGTTTTCCGAACAACACTAAAGGGTTAGTATTAATACTCAAATTTCCTTGTGTATAATTTCGTTCTAACATCCACTGTTGTCTAACTGCGTTATTGTATTGATTTATAGTTTCTTTAGTTTTATTAACAACATTTGTAAAATATGTTTGAGTATCACTAACAACTCTACCCATAAATTCACTATAACTTATAACACCCGTTGTGATTCCACTTACATCTATTGAAGAACTAACTATCGCGCCAATAGTATTATTGTTATCTTGACCATTATTTGGTGCGGCACTATTGACACCAGGTATTGGTGGTGGAACTTGACCAGCTAAAAATATTTGGTCTAATATTTTTGAAGACTCAATATCCGTGGCATCTGCCCTATCATCATAAATTTCTGTATTAGCATAATAATTGAAGGTCAATGCATTCTGTAACTTATCAACCGACTCTTTCAATCCACTACCTCCAACAAAATTAAATGATAATGTGACGTTTGCAATCATTGGTTGAACACCAATTCCTTCAGGATTGATATCTAACCCTTCATAATTGATTGCTAACGATGTAGGAATAATCTTTGTATTATAAAAATCACCTACTCTCAACACTAACACCGGTGGTGCTCCAAATGACGTGTTAGTTGCGTTATCATACTGTAATTCCTGTTTACCACCCGGAGTAGATTGTTTAACTGTTGGTATTGTATCACCAGGTCTCATACACTGTTGTAAAAACGTCAACCTTGAATTTAATCCTTCAGGTGTCATAGAATGAAAAGATGGTTGAAAAAACTTCAACTTGTCTTTCAAATTATCATAAACCATCGGAGTTTCAGATTTGATAGTTTCAAAATAATCACACTCGGATAATAAAGCTCTGACGACTTTTTTTGTAATATTATCTCTTGGTTCCCATCGTGGTTCAGTAGTAGGCTCAGGCACAGTCTGAGTGACAACATTTCCAATTAAAATTGGGATTGTACCTGAACTTGTGGTGGGATTTGTCTGTCCTCCTGGTGTTCCTTCACCATTAGGCCCTGTCTGTGGAGCCTTTAAGTTTGGAACTATCTTTGAAATAAATGACCTTCTACAAGCCATTGCCCCAACTGTAAAAACTTCCTTAGCTCCAACTGGAGTATCACCTCCATCCGCACTTGGACTACTATCGCTACAATCAAATGTTTTTCCATTAGGCTCAAGTGAATCAATATATGGACCTTTGGTCAAACTGCTTTTCTTAGGATTAGATACTGCCACTTCTCCGAGGGCTCCAGCTCTATCGGGACCAGTGCCAGTGTCTTCCTTAACCATCAAACGGTTTTGAGTCATAAATGTTTTTGTTGCATCGTTCTCCTGAAAAAATCTTACCGTTGCATCAATTCTACGTTTTGATAATTCAAGATTATATGATTCAGTTGCAGGAGCGGAACAACTCGAACTGACATATACTGTTACAGTTCCTTCATTGTTTTGCAATTGTTTACCTAAATCAATTGCAAACTCATTCATAGATTCGTAATTTGGAGTGACTACTGTATCAAAAAAAGTCTTTGTTTCTTGAGCATTTGTCTGTTTGGAATACGTTTGATTAACCTCATCAGCGTATCTTGGGTATTCGGTAGCATAATTTATACTTGTTTTTGGTAGGGGATAATTATTTCCAAAATAAAATCCTAGTTGTAAATATTTGTCGAAGTTTAAGTTTGTATTTCCACCTGCACCCTCTTGAGCGAGTGGTTGGTCTCCTCCATTAGGTGAGAATGCTCCTGATTCTATGGTTCCACGAGTATATACAATTTGTTCTCGGGTCATTTCCTTTGAAGAAATTGCTTGTTGTAATTCGAACAAATCATTTGGATTTACTGTTACATATTTTTTTGCTAACTCGTAGATATCATATTTTCTACATCCAGCAAAAAATGATTCTAAAATACTGTCAACACGAGTCTTGTTTGTTTCGTTACCCAAAACTTTATTCACAATGACATTAAGAACTGATGGATGGTCTACTACTATTTTCCATTGTAGTGACCCTGTTCTTGATGTATTTTTATAAGTATATATTGGTTCAGGTCGTCCCAAAAAGTCAGATTGATTCCAATTTGATGATATGTTTTCACTGAATGTTAATCCATATGGTGGAAACCACATAACTCTACCATCGTTAGGACCTCTCTCACAAACAGGTAAATCAGACGTTGAAAATCCTGGAGTACTAGATGTTCTCCATGCCAAGTTCTCTAATGAAAACATATATTTTTTGGCGACCGCATTATTTATTGTACCAACAATATTCGTTGAATCCTGTCCACCTTCTTGTTTGTTTGGCACAATATTCAAATTATATGTTTTATCTAATACGGAATAAGCAAATCTTCTACCTTCAGTTGTAATACCATCTTGTTTCTGTAAGTCGTTATACTGTAGATATGGTAAATCTTTAGCAAAAACACGACAATACTCAGTACCTACCTCTTGGCCAATAGCACCAACGTATCGATAAACTCTTGAACCTTTAGTAAGTTCTTTATATCCATCATTGAATACTTTACTTACTTGGTCTATCGCATTTCCAACGTGTTGAAGACGTTTACCTCCTTGAGGTTGGCTATCAATTATTCTTTGTGTTTTGTCAAGGATAGAACCGTCTCGGAATTCGTTATTGACTGACTCCGTATTAACGTAAGACGATGGTCTAAAGTCCTCATCTTGATTAGTAACCTCACCACCAATACCAACTTTTTTACCAGCATTACCTCTGTACTTAGGTGAAACCCAAGTAAATCCACCTTCAATACCTCCACCATTACTATATGTCGGCCCATTCGCACCAAGTCTTATTGATTGACTTGGTCCTTCATACAACTGTGCCAACTCTGAAGGACCATAGACAGGTGACTGTTGTTCAACACCAAATTGGTTAACTGGAACATCTCCTACAGGAGAAAATACTTGGGATGGGTTAGAAGTTATACTTCCAACATAAAAGTTACTATTATCAGATACTGTACCTAAAAGAGTACCACCTACCCTTTGGAAAAAGTTTCTTGGAAAATTAGGTTTGTATCTGTTGAAATCTATGTTCTTAAACAACCTAGACCTTTGTCCCGCACCCATGTTATTAAACATGATTTGAGATCCAGTCTCACCACCACCCATTAATCGATTGAAGAATCTACCAACACCACTTTGTCTAAAAGCATTGGATAGTTGTTGTATTGTAGTTGGCTGACCTAAAGTAGTATTTGGGTCAAAATAAGACCCTGGTATAGGTGATACCGGTAATATACTTCCTCCAAGTCTTAAGGCAAAGTTTGTCGCAGCAAGTATTGGATTTGCGGTTACTGTGATTGTATAAACAGGCTCAATGATAGGAACAACACCTGTTAATATATTAACAATATCAGTACCACTAGAAACGTTAAGAATATTTGCCCTCCCTAATGTATCTTGTCGTATTTGTGCTGCAATCCTGTCTCGGAACTCTTTCCTAAGAGTTTGTGCCCCTAAACGTGCAATGAATGAATCTTGACTTAATAAACCGTTACTTCCACCTGGATCTGGTGATAATAAAATAGAAACTGGAGTATAAGTTGAAGATACAAACGTTGTTGGATATGGTTGATTATTTTGAGTATTTGTGGATATAGGACGATTTAGTGAACCAAAAAATTCAGCACCGTCTAATGCAACTTCATTTCCATTTGAAAAAACGTTTAGAGGTTTCCACTTTTGAGATTCTGGTAACGATTGACCTACGATATTTGCATCTTGGTATCCATATTCACCCTCATTTGATTTTGTATTAAGTAATGCTCCTGGATCTGGTACTTGCTCATATCCACCCTCGTTACCATATTGGTTTAGTGGATATAATTTATTGGCAAAAGAGGGTTCATCAATCAATTTATCAGGACTATCTTGAACTGAAGAATTCGATTGAACGTATTCCGTATCGATTGGTTGTGTTGGTCTATTTGGGGCTTTTGCATAGGGTGTTAAATTCCTAGTCAAAAGTTTTTTTCTAAACCCCTCTGAATTTGCTAAATCTAATAACGGACTTGCCATTTATATTTTTATTAATAAATAGGTTATGGTTGTTTTTTTATTTATAAATTTCAGTAGGTAGACGCTCCTCCACCTCTAAACACGTTATCAGGACGAGTAACTCTAACTATATAATCCTTAAACTTATCTTCATTCAATTTATCTGAAATAGTTTTTGAAATTTGTTCTTTTTGTTCGGAACTTAAACCTGTTGGTAAATCTTGGAAATTCACGTTTACCTTTATTTCCCCAAGTAACTCAATTAGACTCTTTTGTTCTCTTACTTGACCCTCTACAGTACCTAAATTTCGGTTTGCTCCCCGCATCCCTTCAGCTGTGATATTTGTCCAAAAATCATCTTCGGTCGTTGTTCCTCCTTTACCATCAGGTATTGGAGATAAATTAGTTGCAAACTTTGCTAACATAGCATCAACATTACCAACCAAACTTGCAGCAAATCCTCCCTTCTCCTCTAATTTTTTCTTTATGTCTGTTCCAATATTACCAAAAAGTGTAAGGGCTTCACTTCCTAATTCTTTAATATTTCCCGCAGATACTTTACCTAATTCGGCCATAGCACCCATAATATCCCCCGAGGCAATTTTTGCTTGAATTTCTTTATTATTAGCAATGTCACCTGTCTTACCCTCACTTATCTCCCTAATTTTGTTTTTCCCTTTTTCTGTTGTTAGTTGCCCAGTAGTTGCCTCTCCAACAACATCTACACCTGTTCTGGCACCTTCAATAATATTTCGGATGTTTTTGTCGGTCAAAACACCACCTAATAAAGAGTAATTTATTGATGCAAGATAACTCGAACTAAGTTCGTCGATTGATAATTGTGCCTTAGCCAAATCTTCAAGTGTTTTTGGTCCATTTTTTTGTTCATCAATTAATTCATCTAATTGTTCTTGATTAAGTTCCCCTAATTTGACATAATCTTCTTGTCCTTTAATTTTAACTTCATACTCTCCTCCTTCACCCATTCTACCAATATTGGCAAGATATTGTTTGTCCTCTTCGTTTTCAAACGCGAGGCTAGGACTTATTTGAGATAGTCTTTCATCCAACTCGGCAGCAGCTAATCCCAACTTACTCATTTCAGCGGCACTTACATTTGTTTGTTGTTGTATTTCTCTTAGAGTTAAAACACCTTGAGGGTTGATTTTGAATGTTTTAGTCTTTTCATCAAAATAAGTAAACTGTTTTGCAACATCAACTAAACTGTCTTGTAATTCTCCTGGGTCATTAATTGATGCATTCATTAGTGCAAACGGGTCCACTAAATTTCCCGCCGCAACTCCAAGTCTTTGAAAAGCGGATGCAACTTCGATTGCGCCCTCTGGTGATATTACTTTTTCAGCTAATTCAAAAGTTTGTTTCATATCAAATCTCAACAGTGAAGCTTGGGCCGCCATTTTCGTTAAACCTTGAACTCCACCTTCAAATTGAAAACGGTTCATTTGGGCCATATTGTCAGTCACATCTTTCATGACTTGTTTGGCATTCGCTCCAATACTTCTTACATAGTTGATTGAATCTTCGAGACTTTCTCCCATTTCTCCTATTCCAACACCAACATTCATAAATGCAGTTGAAAGTTCACCAGCATTTATATTTAGAAGTTTGTAAGCGGCAACTAACTCTCTTGTATTTTCTGTAGTCTCAATAACATTTCTTCGAGATGATATTGCAATACCTTCAATTTGTTTCCCTAAATTTGGTAAGTCCACACCAAAGGCTCTTACTTGAGGTAAAACGTCAGTAATTGATTGTTGGAATTCAGTTACTCTTTGTCTCCCTTGAGTAAAGGTCGAAAGAATTTGACCAGATAATTTATCTAAACCTTTTCGGACAGCATCAATATCAAAATTTTCAGCTTCAGGTTTGTCTGCTCCGGGTGAGTCTTGAAAGAACATAGTTGATTATTTTATCTATAAATATAAAAGGACTGATTTTTCAGTCCTTTTTGTTTAGTTCAACCCATTTATCTAAAAGATACTTCCTAATGAATATTGGCATTATTAAAAAATCAGAATAAGATATATTCAAAAGTGTTTTCAGAAAGTAAAATTCATCTATTTGTCCTTTCCTATAATCAGAAGAAAGGGCGAAAAAAGTCAACCCCAAACCCAACATTGACTGTTAGTTTCTCTCCTGATGGGGCTATTACTGTTCTCGTTAAATCTAATTTAGGTTCATTATCATCCATGAACTTTCTAATATATTTTGAATCTGCAATTGGCATTTGGTCTACAAACTTGGCGATTTCAGATTTGTCTGTTATCCCATTTACCTCTGTAATTTGTTTGTTCAACCTCCAAGTAACTTTTGGTGCAGTCCTTCCTTGAGGATACGACTCCGACATTTTTTGAATCTCTAAAATCTCACCATAAGTTAAAGGTTTTATCTTTACAGTAGTTTGAGACTTTGGTAACATAGTTACAAAAGTTCCATCATCCAATGGTTGTTGTCCTTTAATAACATCTAATTCATCTAATCTGACATTCCCTTTGAATGGCTTTTTTGTAATTGGGTCAACTAAGTTCAAATCCATTTCAGGCCCAAACGATGTATTTCTTAAAAAAATTAATATTGATTCAACATCTCCTTCTAATAAATCTTCAATACGAACATCTGGTTCATAGATTTTAGATCTTAATAAAATTTGAGTCATGTCGTTACCGCCAGCCATGAGGATGTTTTCATCATTCGCTGTAAGATATCCAACTTTGATAGATTTTTTCTTATTCTTATAAAAGAGACCTTGTGTCGGTAAAGGCACAACGTCATGAGGTAACGAAAAATTTGATTGTCCGTGTTCTTTTGCTTGATTATCCATATAAAAATTTAACCGTAAAGTTTAGTGCTTTACGGTTAAATATAATTGTATTTGAATTTTAATAAATAGTATCTTGATAAATTAGTAAACAAGTACGCAACGATCCATTCTAAGTGTTGCGTTAATTGTTGCTAGTCCGTCTTGTGCGTAACTCAAAGCGTTGAAGTTCACATCAGTCAAAAATGTTCCATAAAGAATCCATTTTTCTACAACAACACCAGTTGGGTCCAACATTTCGAGGTCAACATCTTTTTTATAACCTGCAGCATAACCCATACGACCTGTTACAGATTCAGCATGTAAACGTACCCACTCCATAAGAGCCTGAGCCGCTGAAGGTCCAATCGGATCTCTAAACACCGCTGGAATTGTTTGCCAAGTGAATTTACCCGCAACATAAGTTTCAGTATTCAAGAAAGGAATTGGAACGGGGTTTATAATAATATGTGGTCTTGCAGAAGATTCAACAAACCATTCATTTATACCAAGTGATGATGGAAACCTCAGGATAAAACGATTCTGTCGTTTTGGTTCGTAAGGAATCGGCATTTTCATTAACAAATCAGCCATGTGTTTTTAATTTTTTTGTTTTTGTTATTTTATTGATAAATATATCCTTTCACAAAAATTTTTCTATTTACTTTTTTTTTGAAAACGATATTCTTACTTAACTTCCTGCTTAACTCCTCCAGCAGTAGAATAAGTCTTTACTATATTATCTGGTTTATTTTTGAAGTGTTTTTGCATTACTTCTATATTTTTTGGATCATCGTCACTAAATCCTATAGATAAGTTATCTGGATTAAATTTATTACTAATATCCTTTTTTAAGAATACTCTTTTATTTAATACTGCCGCCATTGCTTTAATGTAATTTACAAAAGCTTCCATAGCCTCCACTTTAGCTTCTTCAGGATTAACCGCTCCTTGGTCATCACCAAAAGACACTGGATGGTACTTATTAAGTTCCAAATATGACTTAATTAATTCTTCATCACTCATTTCATCTTCACCTATAAAAGACCTATATTTTTTAAGATTTTTAATTAACTCGTCTTTATCGATTCCGTTGAACCCTTCTATAATATAATTATAAATCGCTTGTTTTATTGTATCGGGATTATGCCCTCTTGCAGTAATAATTGAAAAAATAGAACCATTATTTATA
>Ga0214168_1000280_pt1 | contig 20802 bp, 20 predicted proteins | sample LakMenepilimnion_FD_153002 | JGI IMG/M metagenome (GOLD analysis project Ga0214168, IMG submission 153002) | Freshwater microbial communities from Lake Mendota, WI - Practice 29OCT2010 epilimnion v4 | ecosystem: Environmental > Aquatic > Freshwater > Lake > Epilimnion/Euphotic zone | place: Lake...
AGCGCGCTCTTTCTTGCGGCGGTGCTCATCTTGTTCGCGTTGTAATAAGTATTGCTTCCAGCCTAGGTTGTAAACATCAATGACGTTGCGGTTGGCATCGATGTAGAAGACTTTGTTTACGACTGTTTCAATCAGGTTTACATCGTGGGAAATAATTACGAGGCCGCCTGAATACTTGCTTAAGTATTCGCGGAGCCACATGATCGAATCAGCATCTAAGTGGTTTGTTGGCTCATCCAGTAACAATGTTTCGGCGCCACTAAAAAGGATGCGCGCTAATTCAATACGGCGGCGTTGACCACCGGAGAGGGCTGCTAGCTCTTGATTAAATAAGTTCTCAGGTACACCGAGGGAAGATGCGATTGCTTCTGCTTCAGCTGTTGCTGCGTAACCACCGGCAGCGCTGAATTCTGCTTCTACGCGACCATAGCGTTCCATCGCTTTTTCAAGTTCTTCACCTTGCGTTGTAGACATCTCTTCTTCAACTGATCTCATTCGCTTTGCGATTGCATCTAATTCGCGAACGGACAAAATGCGATCGATAACGCTTCCTTGATCCTCGCCAGTTCGCGGATCCTGGGGGAGATAACCAATTTTTCCTGTGCGATTTACAGCGCCACCTGCGGGCATAGTTTCGCCAGCTAATACTTTTGCGAGTGTGGATTTACCGGCGCCATTTCTTCCAACGAAACCGATGCGATCACCGTGATTGATGCGGACGGTGACGTTACTGACTAAGAGTCTTGCCCCAGCGCGTAACTCGAGACTTTGCGTGGAGATCATTTAAGGAATCCTCCCACACGAGGTGCAAGGTTGCGAAACTAGGAAGTTAGGCAGCGCCAATACGAGTGCGACGTGGGGTAGCAAATGCTTTTGCGACTGCGTCTAATTCAGTGGAGACCTGCTTCTTAATCGCATCCTCTGATTTAAGTAATGTATTGAGGGCAGCAATTGTTGATTTGAGTTCTTTTTGTTCAGTCTCAAGTTCGATTTTGCTCATCTTGGTCAGACGGCGAAGTGGCATATCAAGAATGTATGTGGCTTGTTCGTCGTTGAGTTTAAAGCCCTTAATCAACGCATCCTTTGCAACAGCTGCATCTTCAGATGCGCGAATAATCTTGATGACCTTATCGATATCGATAATTGCTTTTAAAAGACCATCGACCAGGGTCAGACGAGCAGTTGCTCTTGCTTTTCTAAACTCAGAGCGGCGGCGAACAACTTCGATGCGGTGATCGATAAAGACCTGTAACAACTCTTTTAGACCAAGAGTCTGCGGGCGTCCCTTAACGAGTGCAACAGCGTTGATCGCAAAGGCATCTTCCATGGGAGTTAATTTGTAGAGCTGCTCTAGGACTGCCTCTGGCTCGAAACCATTTTTGAGTTCGATAACAACATTGGTGCCTGTTTGTCCATCAGTTAAATCGATGATGTCTGAGATTCCCTGAATCTTCTTAGCCTTTGCAAGATCTGCAATGCGCTCGACAACTTTTTCGGGTCCGATGGTAAATGGCAGCTCTTTAATGGTGATACCCATTTTGCGAGTTGTTACTTTAGAAATCTCAACTGTTGCGCGGACTTTAAATGATCCCTTTCCAGTTGAATACGCTTCGCGCACACCTTCTAGACCAACTAGTTCGCCACCTGTTGGAAAGTCTGGACCAGGAATAAATTTCATGAGCGCATTTACAGTGGCTTTCGGGTTTTCAATAAGGTGTTTAGTTGCAGCAATTACTTCGCCCAAGTTATGTGGCGCCATATTTGTTGCCATACCGACTGCGATTCCAGAACCACCATTTACTAACAAGTTTGGATATGCAGCTGGAAGTACTTGTGGTTCAAAGATTTGTCCGTCGTAGTTAGCACCGAAATCAACAGTGTCTTCATCTGTCTCTGCAACCATTGTGAGCGCTGCTTGCGCCAGACGCGCTTCGGTATAACGCATTGCTGCAGGACCAGCATCTAGTGAACCAAAGTTTCCGTGTCCATCGATAAGTGGCAATCGCATTGAAAAAGATTGAGCCATACGAACGAGTGCGTCATAAATTGCACCATCACCGTGTGGGTGCAACTTACCCATTACTTCACCGACAACACGAGCGCTCTTTACGTGACCTTTATCTGGACGCAATCCCATCTCAGCCATCTGGTGCAAGATGCGGCGGTGTACAGGTTTTAAACCATCACGTGCATCGGGCAACGCGCGAGAATAAATAACTGAGTACGCGTACTCCAAAAATGATTCTGACATTTCAGATGAAACATCAATATCAACAATCTTGCCTGGGTATTCACCTGGTTTGGGTCCAGCAGGTTTCTTGCCCTTTGGTGGAGTCTTCGTTGCCATGGGGGCGATTGTGCCAAGTACAACGCCTAAAGTGCGTGACCGCCTTGCGGGCGTGCCCCGATATTTGCAACACATTTCGCTGCAAGTCTTACTCCGGCCGTCACAGAGGCAGATAAATCGCCATCAGATATTTTTGTTGTGATAAATCCTGCCGCAAAGCTATCGCCGGCACCTGTTGTATCTGCCACCGCTATTTTTACCGCATCAATATCAATTCGATTGCCACCACGAATTTGTGCGGTAGCACCAGCTGATCCGCGTTTAATAATTACTGCAGGACAGAGTTCTAATAACTTGGTCAATGCTGAATCAATATCTTTTGCATCTGCGACATAGAGCGCTTCTTCTTCATTGGGCAAGACATAATCCATCAAGGGCAACCACGAATGAATCAGTGCGCGATCAACTTCTTTCATTGCACCGACTGTGACCGTGTCATAAAAGAGTGGAAGGCCAGCGGCTTTAATCGCTGTGATCATCTCTAGAACACCTGCACGAGAACGTGGATTTAGTAATGCATAACCAGAGACGTATGCCGCATCGAATCCAGAAAGGGCAGGCATGTCAGATAGAACTAAACCTGAATTAGCCCCGGTTTCAGGAAACATTGTGCGCTCACCATTTTTATCAACCAAGATAACTACAACACCTGTTGCATCACTAGTTTTCTTCAAGAAAGCGTGATCAACGCCTAAATCTTCAAACTCTGAAATGAGGGCTGCACCTGCAGAGTCATTTCCTATACGGGCAACAATGCTGGCACCTGTGCCAGTGTGTGCAATCCACGATGCAACATTTCCAGCAGCGCCGCCACCATGGGTAGTAATTTTTGAGGGCGTATCTTCACCGTAATTAATTGGGGCTTGCAGAGAAACAACTACATCGAGCATGACATCGCCGATGCATAAGACTCTCTTGCTTACATTGAGCGACATATTACTTATTAAGGGCTACAGCGATATCTGCTGCAAGTGCGCTATTTGATTTAATGATTTCGATATTAACGCGCAGAGAATCGCCATCACTTGCTGTATGAAAGTGCTCGAGTAAGAAAGGCGTAACAGCCTTTCCTGTAATTCCTTCTTTTTCCGCACTCGCTAATCCACTAGCCAAAATCGAATCGTGCAATTTCTTGTCCATCTGATTCTTAACTGGGTTGGCAACAATTAACGCTGAAGAGTTGGTCTTCATTGATGCTCGCGCCTTAATTGCAGATGCAATTTGTTCTGCAGTATCTGCTTGGTATTCGATTTCAAAGCCAGAGTCAGTTAAATAAAATCCAGGAAACTTCTTTGTTTTATATCCGATGACACCGATTGCCAGAGTTTCTAGGCGCTCAAGGGTTGCACCAACATCGAGAATTGATTTAACGCCTGCACAGACAACTGTGATGTCTAGCGCGGACAGAGCTGTGAGGTCTGCGGACTCATCAAATGATTCTTGTGCTCCGCGATGAACGCCACCCAGACCACCAGTTGCAAAGACTTTAATCCCAGCCATCACGGCTAAGTGCGCAGTTGCTGCAACAGTTGTTGCAGCGCTCTTTCCAAAGGCCACAGCAATTGCAAGGTCGCGACTAGAAGCTTTAAGAATGTTATCTCGCGTTGCAATTGTTACTAATTCTTCATCACTTAATCCGATGTGAACACTGCCATCGATGACAGCGATTGTTGCTGGCGTTGCGCCATGCGCACGAACGATTGCTTCTACTTCGCGAGCAACTTCTAAATTTGTTGGTCGTGGCAGCCCGTGGCTGATGATTGTGGATTCAAGAGCAACAATGGGAGAACCAGATGCAATGGCCGCTGCTACTTCATCAGAATATTTCAATACATCGCTGAGATCTGAATTCATGAGCGAAAGGATACCCCCCAATGCACTCGTGCTTCATGGCAAGATACGAGTATGCATTTGGCCCACATCACACCCTCAATTTTTGCGGGTCTTGGGCTAACTAGTACTACGGATTTACTTTCACTTGGGCAATCTCCACATGGCAAAGAAGTTTTATTTCTAGTCGATGGACTCGGCGCAGATGTCATCGAAAAATACAAAGATTTGATTCCTACTCTGCTTTCATTTACAAACCATGGAGTTGTTGCCACATCTTTTCCTTCAACGACAGCAACATCTCTTGCAACGCTGATGACTGGAGAACTACCCGGCACTCATGCGATGTTGGGTTACACAGTTCGTGTTCCACGAAGTGGTGGACGAGTACTTAATTCATTGAAGTGGGATGAAAGAGTTGACCCTCATGTGTGGCAGAACGTTCCAACACTCTTTGAACGCGCAGCCGAAGAAAATATCTCTGTTTCACACATTGCTGCCAAGCGTTATGAAAATACCGGATTTACTCAAGCAGTCTTTCGTGGGGCCACCTATCGCGGTGCAAATGTATTGCCAGACATGATTGCCGAAACCAAAACTGCACTTTCAAGCGAACCATCTTTCGCCTATGTCTATATCAATGACCTAGATGTCGCAGGACATAGCGATGGTGTTGGTTCGGATAAATGGTGCGCAGCACTTTCATACGTTGATCAGGTTGCTAAGGCACTTGTCACACAATTGCCCCGTGGGACTCGAATCTTTTTAACAGCCGATCACGGCATGGTGAATGTGGAAGAAAAAATCGTTTTGGGTCAAGATAATGATTTGTTATCAGGTATAGAAACTATTGCCGGAGAACCACGTGCTCGTCATCTTTATTTGTCGGAAGGCGCGGATTCACCACATGCTCGAGCAGACTTTGCGCAAAAGTGGCGCGAATACCTGGGGGAGCGAGCAGATGTATTTACTCGTGAAGAAGTTACACAGAACAAACTCTTTGGTCCTTCACTAGTTGAGAACGCAATTGATCGCATGGGTGATGTCATTGCAATTGCACATGGTGGAGTTATTTTGATTGACCCAGAACGCACTGCACTAGAAGGTGCGATGGTTGGACATCATGGTGGTTCAAGTGAGATAGAAAGCTCTGTGCCACTGCTTTCAAGAGTGGTTAGTTAAACTCATCCTCTTCATCTTTTTTAGCAGCTCCTGCACCAAACATAATTTCATCCCATGATGGAACCTTTGCGCGACCAACAACGCCATCGCGCTCTGCTGACTCATCTGGCTCTTCCCGAAGTGAAACCAAACGAGGTGGTTCTGCTCGAATTGGTTCTGGGGCAGATGTAATCCGAATTGGCGCAGGTGCTGGTTCATCTGAGTAGATCAATCCAGTTTCCGGGCGTGAGTGCTCTGCAATCTTTGCGATTCCGGGTGCATCACCCATCATCCACCGTGCATTTTCATCTTGAGATGTGATTGAGCGACGAGTTGGATCGAACTCCCAAATTGCATCGCCATGACCATCGCTATTTGGATAACTCAGCGAAAGAGACCATGTGCCATCGTGATGGCGCCATGCATTCCAGGCTAAGTCATCTTCTGAAATATCGCGTGGTGCAAGTCGACCAAGGACAACTTCAAAGAGTGTTTCTGGTTCTTCACCAGGATTGCGGCGAACAACGATTGCGTGAGCTCGGTCAATAATAAATGAACGTTCTTGAAGAATTGGACCAGCAAAGCGTTCGATTTTTTCAATACTTGTTCCAGAGTCGCGCGCAATATCTTGCGCACTTTCTCCAAGGCGCAGACGGCGCTGAATATCTTTAACGCTGAGAATCTGCTCGTCTTCATTTGGAACAGATGAGAGTCGTTGTTGATTAACAGATGCGCGTAATGAGTCGCTAATGCGCAGCGTAAATTCATTACCGTCATTATCAGCAAGGGTTACGTGAACACCATCTGGTGTCTTGCCGGTGAATCGAAGATCAGTCACGAGGTTGAGCGTAACCGATGGCAGCCCGATAAGTAGAGAGGTACGGCAGTGTTGCCACCATTGCGGCGAACATAAAGCCAAGTGGAACCCAAAATGCGGACCGTGCACCTGCGTTATCGATGACGATGCCAGCGAGTGCGCTAGAAATTGCACCACCGAGTGGCATACCTGCAATTACCCATGTCAGCGCTTCAGTAATTTGTCCTGCAGGCACTGCATTTTCAACTGTTCCGTATGCATTCACAATGAGTGGAGCAATAAACAAACCATTAACAAATAACGCAACAGCCAACAAAGCAACTGAATCCACAAATAGAAGTGGCAGAGTGCCAAGTGTGAGACCAACTAAATAAATGAGAAATCTTGTTGCATGTGCAGATTTAAACTTAATTGCACCGTTGATCAATGCAGCAACTGCGCTACCGACAGCCCACAGGGCAAGAAGCCAACCTGTGCTTGATGCAGAATTTTTCTCTTCGGCAAATCCAACGACTGTGATTCCAACTGCGCCAAAGAATCCGCCAAGAAATGCACAAGGAATAACGATTGATTGAACAATTCTGTTTCGTAAAACTGCGGGATGAGGTTCTTCTTCATTAGCTGGTTGTGCAGGCGGCTCTGTTGATTTCATAGCAGCAAGTGATGGCAAACCGATAATCAAAAAGATTAGTCCAGCCAGGATTCCGGCAGATGGTGAGATGTTTACGGCGCAGGTTGTAGCAACGACTGGTCCCAGAATAAAGACAAACTCATCAACCATGGCTTCCCATGAGTACGCAGTATTAACAAGATGGCCATCGCTGTCATCTGGATCATTTTTTAAAATATGTAACCAACGTCGGCGAACCATTCCGCCTGCATTAATTGCAGTTGATTCAGCAATAATTAAAGAGACAAACCACGTCCAAATTGGAGCATCCTTTGAAACCAACACCACGAAAACCAAAAAGGAAATAACGCGCGTGGGAACGGCTAAGAGCAAAATCTTTGCTTGACCACGTCGATCTGCTTGGCGCGACCAGAATACTTCTGCTGCTCCTACAACAATGGAACCAACGGCTGTGAGTGCACCCGCTAGTGCATATGAATCAGTAGCTGCTACAACTATGAAAATAATCGCAAGAGAGTCCATGGCAATCGGCATGCGTCCGATAAAGCCCGCAATTGAGAACTTCAGCGCACCTGGAGTGCGCAGCAAGGTTGCGTAGGGCTTTAGCATGAGGTGAGTCTAATAGACTTATGTTCATGAGTGAGAATCAGCAGTTACTGGACCTGGCACTGCGCGTAGGTAAAAAGGCTGCAGAGTTGTTATCTGCTCGACCTGATGTTTTAGAGGTCTCCACTAAATCTAGCGATGTAGACATTGTTACTCAGATGGATAAAGCCAGTGAGGCACTTATTGTTTCTAGCATTCTTGCCGAACGCCCAGATGATGGAATGATCGGTGAAGAAGGCGCGGATAGAAAATCAACATCTGGAATTACTTGGGTTATTGACCCGCTCGATGGAACAGTTAATTACTTCTACGGAATCCCTGGTTGGAATGTTTCTATTGCCGCAAAAGATAAAGATGGCGTGGTCGCTGGTGTTGTTGTCAGTCCAACTCTTAATTCAACGTGGTGGGCAACCCGCGGTGATGGAGCTTTTCATAATGGCAAGAAGTTAACCTGTAACGATCCGGTTGAATTAAATAGAACGATGCTTGCTACTGGTTTTGCATACGAACCTGACAAGCGCGCGCTTCAATTGCAATTTATTAATACTTTACTTCCACAGATTAGAGACATTCGTCGAGTAGGTGCTGCAGCCGTGGACTTATCTTTTGTTGGCGCTGGAAATGTTGATGCGTACTTTGAATCTGGACTCAATGAGTGGGACATCGCAGCTGGTGGATTAATTGCCCAGGAAGCTGGTGCCATCGTTTCCTCGCACCAGGTGGGGGGCCAAAACTTCACATTGGCAGCGGGCCCACATCTGCACCAGATCCTTAAAAATACGCTCGGCCTTTAGCCGATTTTCACTTGGCCACGCTCCTGTGGCAAGATACGTCTTCTGTACAGCCATTGCCGTACCGATACACGAATTAGCTGAGGAAATCATGAACGTACTTGACGCCGTAGATGCAGCATCGCTGCGCAAAGACATCCCACAATTTCGTGCTGGTGATGAGCTCAAGATTCACGTACGCGTTATCGAAGGTAGCAAGAGTCGTATCCAGGTCTTCCAAGGAATCGTTATGCGTCGCCAAGGCGATGGCGTTCGCGAAACATTTACTATTCGTAAAATTTCTTACGGTGTTGGAGTAGAACGTACTTTCCCAGTTCACACACCAGTAATCGAAAAGATTGAACTCGTTAAGAAGGGCGACGTACGTCGTGCCAAGTTGTACTACCTACGCGACCTTCGCGGTAAGGCTGCAAAGATTCGCGAAAAGCGCGATGGCATCGAAGGTTACGGCGATGGAATTCTTTCAACTCCAGAACCAGTAGCAGTTGCTGCTCCGGTTGTAGAAGAAGTTGTTGAAGCGGCAGTAGAAGCGCCAGTTGTTGAAGAAGTTATCGAAACTCCAGTTGCTGAGGTTGCAGTTGAAACTCCTGCAGAAGAAGCAGCTGCTGAAGAAAAACCAGCTGAGCAAGCTTAAGTTTTCTCAGATGTTTCGCAAGGGTTCCCTTCTTCGGGAACTCCCAATACTTATCGTTGTCGCACTTGTTGTTTCCCTTTTTATTAAATCTTTCCTCGTTCAGTTTTTCTATATTCCATCTGGTTCGATGGAAAACACATTGCAGATCAATGACCGAGTTGCAGTCAATAAACTTCCATTCGTTTCAGGCAAGATCAATCGTGGCGACGTAGTCGTCTTCCGTGATCCTGATTCATGGCTACCCGAGCCCGATGAATCCAATAACTCAACTGTTGTATCAAAGATTAAAGATGGCCTCGTTTTAGTTGGCGTGCTTCCAAACCCAGCAAAGCAATACTTGGTCAAGCGCGTAATTGGTATCGCAGGAGATCGCATTGTTTGCTGCACAGATAAAAAACTAACTATTAACGGAACTCCAGTAGATGAGCCCTACATATTTAAAGGCAATGTGCCGAGTGATATGACATTTGATATCACCGTAGATCCAGGCAAAATTTGGGTCATGGGCGATCACCGTGGAGCCAGTGCAGATTCTCGCTATCACCAAGATGACATCAATAAAGGACAGGTCCCACTCTCACGAGTAACAGGTCGCGTCTTCGGAGTTATCTGGCCATTCGCAAATGCAAAAATCGTTCCATCTGTTCCTGTTCTGAAATAGTTTTCATATGGCTGCAATCGAGTCACAATTAATCGATGCAGGAATCACACCTCTTGCTGGAGTCGATGAAGCAGGCCGTGGTGCATGTGCCGGACCACTAGTTATCGCATCAGTTATATTGCATGATCCATTTGCCGAAGATCTCTCTTCTGTTCGCGATTCAAAAGATGTGAGCGAAAAAGAACGCGAGAATTTGTATGAATTACTTCTAGAAAAAGCTGCTGCCATCTCGACAATAATCGTGCCACCTGCAGAAGTGGATGCTCGCGGTGTTCATGCAGCCAACTTGGATGGAATGCGTAGAGCAGTACAAGGATTATCTATAACACCTGCCTACGTTCTAACTGATGGATATGCAATCGATGGTTTAGGTATTGCCAATCTTGCGGTCTGGAAAGGCGATCAAGTCGCTCATTGCATTAGTGCGGCATCGATTATCGCCAAAGTAACTCGTGATCGAATCATGCGAGAACTAGATACTTCTTTTCCCGAATACGGATTTGCCAAGCACAAGGGCTATATCACCGCTTCGCACACCAAAGCTCTTAATGAGCATGGTCCGTGTATAGAACACAGACAATCCTTTGCAAATATCGCAGCGTTCATCAACAAGAAGCAGTAATTCACACTCTCTTTACTTTCGCAGGTTGCATGGAGTTTAGATATTTACTCTGTGCAGATTATGAATGAAGAAATTAACTCGCGCATACGTTTATTCGATGCAATAGAAGGCGGCTCACCTTTTTGGAGTCGCGAAATCGCTGAGTTCGGAGCGCTACAAGTTCTGAACTCTCTCTGTGATGGAATTTATGATGGCGATAAATTTGCTCGAATCATTAGCCGTCTCTCATCTAAATCAGCTGATGAACTCCTTCACGAAGTCCATAGCCTGCAAGCAATCTTCATAACCCCAGAGGATTCTCTCTGGCCACAAACTCTGAACTCACTGTCTAACCCACCGATTGGATTGGTGATTAAGGGAGATGCCACATGTCTATCAAAGCCACAGCTTGGAATAGTTGGAACTCGAAATCCAACGAACTATGGCTTGCGAAATGCTGGCGAATTCGCATCGGGTTTTGTTGATCGAGGATGGGTAATAACAAGTGGTGGTGCATATGGAATTGATTCAGCAGCACACAGGGGAGCACTCTTTGCTGAAGGTGAAACCATCGCAGTAATTGCCACAGGCATTGATGTTAATTACCCCGTTGGAAATCAAAGGCTCTTTCACGAAATCTCTGAATCCGGCGCGTTAATCAGTGAAGTAATGCCGGGAGTAAATGCAATTCCATCTCGTTTTCTTACTCGCAACAGATTAATTGCAGCGTTATCGAATGCAACACTCGTTGTCGAAGCAGCATTTAGAAGTGGATCACTTCGAACTGCGCGAGATGCGGCAGAGTTGTTGCGACCAGTGATGGCGATTCCGGGTCCAATAAATTCTCCGACGAGTGAAGGCTGTCATCGATTAATCGGCGAGCGAGCAGCAGAAATCGTTACATCTGTTGGTGATGCGGTGGAATTCTTAAGTATTTAGGTTTAATGCTCAGACAATGAGAGAATACGTCCATGAGTGATTTTCGTTCGGGTTTCGTAGCCATTGTTGGCCGCCCAAACGCAGGTAAATCCACTCTCATCAACGCTTTAGTTGGCAGCAAGATTGCAATTACATCGCATCATCCAAATACAACGCGTCACGCAATTCGCGGCATCCTCAATGGTCCAGATTTTCAAGCGGTGTTAGTTGATACACCTGGTGTGCACAAACCAAAGACTCTGCTTGGTCACCGCCTAAACGCTGTTGTTGATCACAGTATGGATTCAGTCGATGCAATCATTATGTGTTTACCAGCTGATGAAGATTCAGGTGCAGGAGATGTATTCATTGCCGCAGAAATTGCTAAGCACCCAAAGGCTAAGAAGATTGCCGTTATTACTAAGACTGATCTGTTATCCAAGAAATCATTAGCTAATCGCTTGGTTGGTATTAATGACTTAGCAAAGGGTTTTGTGTGGGATGAAATCATTCCTGTATCGGCTGCAATACACGAGCAAATAGATTTGTTGGCTGAGTTAATTAGCAAAACTTTGCCTGCAGGACCTGCTTTTTATCCAACTGATATGAAGAGCGACCAAGAGCAAGGGCAGATTATCTGCGAACTTATTCGCGAAGCAGCACTACGCGATGCACTACAAGAATTGCCGCACTCAATCATGGTCACAATCGATGAGATGTCAGAGCGTGAAGAAAAGGGAAGCCGCCCATTTTTTGATATCCACGCAACAATTCATGTTGAACGAGATTCGCAACGTGCAATTGTGTTAGGCCACCAAGGTTCGAGATTAAAAGATATTGGCACACGTGCTCGCGCTGATATCGAGCGAGCAATTGGTGCAAAGGTTTTTCTTGGTCTTCACATCAAAGTCTCTAAAGAGTGGCAGCGTGACTCAAAGATGTTAGAAAAACTAGGTTTTAGCGAAAACTAAACGTTGACCTTTGGTTTGCGGCTAGCAAAGTATGAGCCGACCAAGACCATTGGTAGGCCAACCATGATTCCAAGTGTCAATGGTTCAGACAAAATCAGCACACCCAGCAGAACTGCAAAAGCAGTATTGATATAGGTAACCAATGATGCGCGAGCAGGACCGATGTCATCCATAACTTTAAAGAAAATCACGAAGGCTACCGCTGTACACAAAACACCTAATCCAATAATGCTCCAGATTGCATCTTGAGGAATAGCACCTGTTGGCCATTGCGCATAAGCGAAAGGCGCAAAGAAAACTGCTGCGATTCCCATTGCTATTCCGTTGAGTGCAATGCCAGATACACCAGGCATTTTCTTAGTAATCATATTTACTGCGTAGGCGTAAAGAATTGATGCAAGCAGCACCATCAAAATTGATGTGATTGAGCTATTGCCAGTAATACTTTCGATTCCAACGAGTGCAACAAGTCCAGCAAAGCCAAAGACCAAACCAAATAGACGAGTGCTGTGCCATACCGTTTTATCACCGTTGATTGAGGCAAATATCGTTGCCCAAATTGGCACAGTTGCAACAAGTAAGCCAGCAAGACCCGAAGAGATGTTCTTTTCAGCCGAAGAAATCAAGTACCAAGGACCAACCATTTCTGCAAAGGCGTATGGAATTACATATTTCCAGCCCTTAAGGATGTCGCGCACCAAACCTTGTTTCAGTGCAATTGGAATCAAGAGTGCTGCGCCGATGATCACGCGACCAAAGACGATTACCGATGGAGAGAAAGTATCAATCGCAATTTTCATGAACATGTATGGGATTCCCCAAAGCAATCCAACAAGAAGGAAAAGAGCGAGGGAGCGACGACTCAATTAATCACCAATTCTCTGTCTGATCGCGAAGTACGCGATATTGATCTACGACATGCGGCGTAGCTTTTTCTTTCACACTTGCAACAGATCCTAAATCCCATCGTGGTGCTGATGTTCCACCTAGAAGTGCCCATGCTGCTTGTTTAGCTGCACCATCTGCAACGTACTCACCTGCTGGCGGAATCAAAACTTCGCGACCAAAGAGAGCACTCGCAATAGGTGCAACACCAGGATTCTTCGCGGCTCCTCCGATTAACAAAATTCTTTGCACACCAACTCCGAGTTTTTCTAGCGCATCGACAGCATCAACTAATCCGCAGAGCATTCCCTCGATCATCGCACGTGCGATGTCTGCACGATTTGAATTAGCTAAATTCATTCCACTAAATACGCCTTTGGCGTTTGGACGATTAGGAGTGCGTTCGCCTTCAAAGTAAGGCAAGAGCGAAAGTCCGTGTGCACCAGCTTCTGTTGTCAGTGCAAGTTGTCCAACTTCATCATGTGAAATTCCAAGAATGCGAGTTGCTGCATCAAGAATACGAGCAGCGTTAAGTGTGCAGACAAGTGGCAAGAATTGTCCCGACGCATCTGCAAAACCTGCAACCTGACCGCTTGCATCATGTGTCGGTGTTTTAGACACAGCGAATGCTGTTCCACTGGTACCGAGAGAAACAATGACATCGCCGGGTTCTGCTTGAATACCAAGGGCTGCACCTGCGTTGTCGCCAGCACCACCTGCGATAGGAATTCCAGTTGACGTTGTTCCGCCGAATTCACCTGGTTTCACAATTCGCGGCAGCAGATATTCACCGTCATGGCGCAGCGCTAATTTGAGAATATCTTCGCGGTAGTGAGATGTTGAAGGATCAAAATAACCAGTTCCAGATGCATCGCTTGCATCAGTAAATAGATTCGCAAAATCTTTTCCACCCTGTAGTTGCCATGAAAGCCAATCATGGGGGAGCGCCACTGCAGCTACTTTTTTTGCATTTTCAGGTTCGCTATCTGCCATCCAACGAAGTTTCGATGCGGTAAATGAAGCAACAAGAACAGAGCCAACTTTGCGCGCTGTCTCGGTGTCGCCACCTAATTCATGATTGAGATCTTTTGCAGCTTGCGCAGAACGTGTGTCATTCCATAAAAGCGCATCGCGAATTACATTGCCCTCTGAATCCAGTGCAACCATTCCGTGTTGCTGACCAGCAATAGAAATTGCGGCAACATCATCTAATCCACCAGCATCTTTAATTGCGCCATCAAGGGCTTCTTTCCAGATACCAGGGTTAATTTCAGTGCCATCAGTGTGTGCGCCACGACCCTGGCGAATAAGAGCGCCCGAATTTGCATCGCGTATTACGACTTTCACTGATTGGGTAGATGAATCTACGCCTGCAACTAATTTCGAGTTGGACATGGGTGAAGGGTAGACTGCGCAAGTCAGCGTTGACCAATCTGAATCAAATTTTTAGGAGTTTTTTAGATGCGCATCGGTGTATTAACAGGTGGCGGCGACTGCCCTGGACTTAACGCTGTGATACGTGCAGTTGTTCGCAAAGGTGTAAAAGAATACGGTCACGAGTTTGTTGGTTTCCGTGACGGATGGAAGGGACCACTAGAAGGTCTCACGATGACTCTCAACTTAGAGACAACACGTGGAATTCTGCCGCGCGGTGGAACTATTCTTGGATCATCGCGCACCAACCCATTTAAAATTGAAAATGGCGTTGAGAAAATCAAAGAGAATTTAGCAAAGATGGGTATTGATGCCCTCATTGCAATCGGTGGCGAAGACACACTTGGTGTTGCGACAAAGCTCGATGCACTCGGCGTAAAAGTAATTGGTGTTCCAAAGACAATTGATAATGACTTAAACAACACTGATTACACATTTGGTTTTGATACTTCAGTAAATATTGCTGTCGAAGCAATCGATCGTTTGCACACAACCGCAGAATCACATCACCGCACTCTTATTGTTGAAGTAATGGGTCGCCATGCTGGTTGGATTGCACTGCACTCTGGTCTTGCAGGTGGAGCCACATGTATTTTGATTCCAGAGATTCCATTTTCTGTAGACAAGGTGTGCGAGTGGGTTGAATCTCGTTACAAGTCTCACTTTGCACCAATTATTGTTATTGCCGAAGGTGCTATTCCACAAGAAGGCGACATGATCACAAAGGATCAGACACTGGATGCTTTTGGTCACGTAAAGCTTTCGGGAATTGGCGATTGGCTTGCACAACAAATCGAAGCAAAGACAGGTAAAGAAGCGCGCACATCAGTACTTGGTCACATTCAACGCGGTGGAACTCCAACTGCCTTTGATCGCGTTCTTGCTACTCGTTTTGGATTGCACGCAATTACTGCAGCCCACGAAGGTGACTGGGGCAAGATGGTTGCACTTCACGGTACAAATATCGCTCGAGTCCCGCTTGCAACTGCGACAGAGAAACTAAAAACAGTTGATCCTGCGCTCTACAAGGAAGCTGAGATCTTCTTCGGATAATTCGCCTGCGCGAATACCCCAAGGTTCTCTACCCTTATACCTATGACTTCAATCGACTCACTCTTCACACCTGGACTTGTCGCGGCGCAACAACCGCAATGGCCTGGTGGAAATGATGGCGCTGCAATTAAATCTGCGGTGCAAGAGTTGAAATCTTTTCCACCACTTGTTTTTGCTGGCGAGTGCGACGATCTCAAAGCACGCATTGCACTTGCTGCTGAAGGAAAAGCATTCTGGTTACAGGGTGGCGATTGCGCAGAAACATTTGCCGCAGCCACAGCTGATTCGATTCGAAATCGCATCAAAACTATTTTGCAGATGGCAGCAGTACTTCAGTACTACTCATCACTTCCAGTTGTAAAAGTTGGCCGTATGGCGGGGCAGTTCGCAAAACCCCGTTCGAATGATCTTGAAACGCGTGGGGATGTAACACTTCCGGCATACCGCGGAGATGCTGTTAACGATCTTGAATTTACAGAAAGCGCGCGCACCCCAGATCCGCAGCGCTTGGTTCGCGTGTACAACACATCTGCATCGACTCTGAATCTAGTGCGAGCATTTACTCAAGGTGGTTTCGCAGATCTACGTCGCGTACACGAATGGAATAAAGGATTTATCCGTGACTCATCCGTTGGAGATCGCTACGAAGAGATGGCTAAAGAAATTGGCCGAGCCCTTGATTTTATGAAATCTGCTGGTGTGGACCCAGAAGCATTCAAGTCTGTTGATTTCTTCTCAAGCCATGAAGCACTAATTTTGGAATATGAAAAGGCGTTAACTCGTATCGATTCTCGTACGGGCGATCCATACGATGTATCGGCGCACTTTGTGTGGATCGGTGAGCGCACTCGTCAATTAGATGGCGCACATATTGATTTTGCGTCAAAGATTAAGAATCCAATTGGCGTAAAACTTGGACCGAAGTCAACAGTTGAAGAAGCTCTGACTCTGATTAATCGTTTAGATCCAGATCGCGAACCTGGTCGCCTCACATTTATTACTCGTATGGGCGCTTCAAAGATTCGCGAAGTTTTACCCGCACTTGTTGATGGCGTAACAAAATCAGGTGCAAAGGTTTTATGGGTATGCGACCCAATGCACGGAAATACTTATGAAGCACCATCTGGTTATAAGACACGTAAATTCGATGATGTTATGGATGAAGTAAAAGGATTCTTTGAAGTGCATAAGTCACTCGGAACCCATCCTGGTGGAATTCATATCGAATTAACTGGTGATGACGTAACCGAGTGTGTTGGCGGCGGAGAGCAGATTTCTGAATCTGATCTAGCTTCTCGCTATGAAAGCGCGTGCGATCCAAGGCTAAATCACTCTCAATCACTTGAATTAGCATTTTTAGTTGCGGAGATGTTGCGCGACCGCTAATTTAGCGGTGTGCCACTCCTTCTTACATCGCACAAAACACCCATTGGTACGTTAAATCTCATCGCACATGAGGATGTTTTACTTGGAGCTAATCTTTCGACAGTAAGTGCACTCAAGGCATCTTTAGATGACGAGGATAGAACTCGTGAATTTAAAGAGGTTAAATCAATTCCCGTGATTTCAGATCTAATTAAAGATTATTTCGATGGCGATCTGAGCGCATTGAACGCGATAAAAGTTAGACAACCAGGTGCGCCATTTTCTCAAGCCGCATGGAAAGCAATGCGAAGAGTTAAAGCGGGCAAGACATTGTCATATGCAGACTTAGCCGATCGTGCGGGTTCACCGGCCGCAGTCCGTGCAGCAGGAAGTGCGTGCGCTAAAAATGCAATTGTTTTAGTTGTTCCGTGTCATCGAATTGTTAAAACCGGGGGAGCACTCGGTAATTACGCTTACGGTTTAAATAAAAAAGAGTGGTTACTACGCTTTGAGGCAGCGCTTTAAGATTTCAATTGATTCATCTGTTTGCGCATCATCAAAATCTAGGTGAGTTACAAGGCGCGCATACTTTGGACCCAGAGCGCTGATCCACAATCCGTTTTCTTTACACTTTGCAGCAAAATCCGCGGCGCTGAAAGCGAAGTTTGCAAGATCTAATCCAACAATATTGGTTTCAACCGTTGCAGGATCAATCAAGGATGAATCAATAGCGGCAAGGGCTAGTGCAATTTTCTTAGCACGTGCGTGATCTTCAGCCAGACGATTTATGTTGTGATCGAGAGCGTAATGACCCGCTGCAGCAAGAATTCCTATTTGCCGCATTCCACCGCCATAACGTTTGCGCCATACACGCGTGCGCGCAATCATCTCTTTGCTTCCAAGGACTAGCGAACCAACCGGGGCGCCTAATCCTTTTGATAAACAGACGCTGATGGTGTCGAAGTATTTTCCGTACTCTGAAAAAGCTACTCCACTTGCAACATGGGCATTCCAGATGCGCGCACCATCTAAGTGAAGGGCTACTCCTATTTCATCTGCACCTTTTTTTAGGGCTGCAATTTCAGAAATCGGTTGCACTGTTCCGCCACCAAAATTATGTGTGTTCTCTACGGCAATAGCTGTGGTTGAAACTAGATACGGTCCAGAGTTTGGACGAGCAATTTCTAACGCATCGGCTGCTTTAAGCAATCCATTTTTTGCTGGCCACGTGCGAGTCGTAATTCCAGAGAAAACCGCCGCAGCGCCAAGTTCGGCGCGAACAATATGAGAATTCGTTTCTGCGATTAACTCTTCACCCGGACCAACGAGTGAACGAATTGCTAATTGATTAGCGAGTGAACCTGTAGGTGAAAAGAGGGCAGCTTCTTTGCCAAAGAGTGAAGCAATTCGTTCTTCCAGTGAATTAACCGTTGGATCATCGCCGTATACGTCATCTCCAACAGGAGCCGATGCAATGGCATCTCGCATACCTTGTGAAGGTTTAGTGACGGTGTCAGAGCGCAGGTCGATTGCCATGGTTTATTTTCTCACGATTCCTTGATGACAATTACATACATTGCAATGACAACGAGCGTTCCACCAATGGCTGCTTGAAGAGTCAATCTCTCGCCGCCGAAGATGATCGCAAAAATCGCAGCAAAGACAACTTCCATTGTTAGAATCACGGCAACCTTTGTTGTAGTCAGATGGGCCTGTGACCACGTTTGAATCATAAAAGCCATCGCAGTACATATGACAGCTGTGAAAACTACTGTTGCCCAAACGCCCCAATCAGGTGGTGGCTTATATCCACCTTCTGCAACAGATGCCAAACCACTTAAGAGCGCACACATCGCAAGTTGGATAACTGTCATTGCGTATGCGTCACGTCCGGCACTCCACTTGCCCAGTGCAATGATGTGAGCACCAAAACCAAAAGCACTAGCTAAAACTAGTAATTCACCAAAACCAATTGACCAACCGTGCAATGAAAGAAGCGCCAACCCAACTGTTGCAAGGGCTACGCATCCCCATGTAAGTAAAGTGATGCGCGCTTTAAGAATTACTGCAGCAATGAGCGGTGTAAAGACAACGTACAACCCCGTGATAAATCCTGTAATTGCCGCACCAGTGCGCTCTAGACCAAGAGTTTGAAGAATGTAGCCAGCACCGAGAAAGAAGCCAGCAAAGGCTGAACGTGTGACTAAGTCTTTATTAAACAACTTGAAAACCTGTGGCCGCAGAATCACCATGACAACTACTGCGAGTGCAAATCGACTAAAGAGAAAGTTGTTAACGCTCTGTCGTTGGATTGAATCTTTCATGACCACGAAAGCAAGTCCCCACGATGCCGCAACAAAGAGCAGCGCCCACGGTGCCAATTTAATTCGTGTTGCGTGCCGTGTGCTCATCCGCGCAACTTCTTAAGCAGAGTTACTTCAGGACCGTGTTTTTCTTCTAAACCAGGTGTTTCAAGAATTAGTGGAGCATTAGCTACGGCCGGGTGCGCCAATAACTCTTTGAAGGGATCTATACCAATGTGGCCATCTCCAAGATTTTGGTGCCGATCTTTAAGTGCTCCACAGACATCCATCGAATCATTTGCGTGCACCAATTGGAATCTTTCAATACCTGCAATTTCAATGAGCAAGTCAATAGTTGCAGTCATGCCACCCTTAACTGAGATGTCATGCCCGGCAGCAAAGACGTGGCAGGTATCCAGACAAATTCCAACGCGTGGGTGATATTCCAGCGCCTTTAAATAGTTTTCCAAGTCTTCAAGTTTTTTAACGAGTGATTGACCCTGTCCTGCAGTTGGTTCTAGAAGCAAGTACGGCGAATCATCATTGAGTTTATTGAGAATTGGCATCATGCCTTCGTGAATCTGCTTCCATGCTTGCTTGACGTTATCTTCTTTAACCGCGGAGCCTGTGTGAATTACAGATCCCAAAGCACCGATATCTGTTGCTCGCTTGAGTGCATATTGCGTTGCAGCCAAAGAGTTTTTATATGTGTCTTCAGTGGGTGAACCTAAGTTAATGAGAAATGGTGCGTGAACATACACTTCTAAATCTAATTCGGCAGCTTTTTCTTTGAACTCATTATCTGCAGCAATATTCGCATCTGGCATCGACCATTGACGTGGGTTTGATGCAAAAACTTGAATTGCTTCGGCGCCAATTGTTCGCGCATATTCAATAGAACGCTTTGCCATTCCACCTGTAGTTGGTGTGTGGGCTCCGATACGCGGTTTCTTCACTGTTGATTTCTTCACTGGGGCTGGCATCGACCTAGCCTACTGTGATGGTAACAACGGTGCCACGTAGCACCTTCGCGCCTATCTTTGGAGATACATTGGTCACGAACTTAACGGTTTTCTTTCCAATACTTCGAACCTTGACTTTAAGTCCCAGATCTTTCAAGGTTGCCATGGCTTTATTTGTTTCAATCGAATAAACATTTGGAATAAAGACGAATTTAGATCCCTTTGAAACCACCAATGTAATTGTTGAACCTTTGGGCGCACTCACAATGCCAGATGGTGTTTGAGACACTACCGCGCCAGCTGCAATCGTTTCACTATAAGCAAATGAACTTTCAACGTTAAAGCCGGCTTCTGTTAATTCATTCTGTGCTTGATCTGCGCTTTGTCCAACGTAGGTTGTTAACGCAATTTCTTCGACACCCTTGCTCACAAGAATTGTTACCGGTGTATCACGCTTAACTTTTTGTCCATTCGATGGATTGGTCGATATCACTAATCCCTTAGGAATCGTCGAGTTGAACTCTTCAAGAATGCCCGCTGATTTCAGTGGTTGATTCGTCAATAACTTAAGTGCAGCTTCTGGAGTTAATCCAGTAAGCACTGGGATAACGTATCTCTCTTGTCCTTTAGAGATAACTAACTTTACGCTTCCACCAGCATCGATTTTGTCGCCACCGCTTGGATTAGATTCCAAGATTTTTCCAGCGGGGATTTCTTCATCAAAGCGGTTTTCTATCACTTCAGAGCGAAGACCAAGTGGAGCCAGGGCCGCACTAGCTTCTTCGATACTTGCTCCTACAACTGAAGGAACAACAATTCGCGAACCTGGACC
>Ga0214168_1000284_pt1 | contig 20759 bp, 20 predicted proteins | sample LakMenepilimnion_FD_153002 | JGI IMG/M metagenome (GOLD analysis project Ga0214168, IMG submission 153002) | Freshwater microbial communities from Lake Mendota, WI - Practice 29OCT2010 epilimnion v4 | ecosystem: Environmental > Aquatic > Freshwater > Lake > Epilimnion/Euphotic zone | place: Lake...
GATTGGACATACATCCCTTACGTCGGTGGCGCAATTTCGGTTGCCTACCGCTTGGATGAACTGAAGGGTGCAACACTCTCGCTCAGCGCAAACACCGTCAACGGTATTTTCGGTGGACTCATCACAAACTGGTCTGACGCCAGTATCGCTGCTGACATGCGCGCCAATCCAACATGGGTAAACGGCAAGAAGAAGAGCGATTACAAGGGTGCTTCAGCACAGTGGCAGCCAGTTGGCCCATTCGCTGCATCCGTAACGATCAACATGTTGCCGGCAGTGGTGAAGTCGGCGAAGGGCAAGAAGATTGAATTGCTCGACAAGGACAGCAAGAAGGTCCTTGCATCAGCAACAGTTGCCGCAAAGGGCGAAGTTGTTCTGAACGCAAAAGGCCTCAATGACAAGTCGACATACGAAGTCAAAGTTGACGGAAAGACCATCGCCAGCTACAAGCGCACCGATGTGAAGCTGCCAAGCAAGAACATCACCGTTGTCTACCGCTCCGATGGTTCGGGCACTACAAATAACTTCGTGAACTTCGTGAAGAACTACGCCAACCAGGACTGGACAGTGAACGACGCATTTACTTCGTCGATCCCAGGCGGTTCCTCGCGCGTTGCATCCTTCGGAAGTCGCTTCCAGGGTCAGTCCGGTTCGGCAAACGTGTCTAACTACATTGCCGACAACAACGGAACCATTGGTTACACCGAAGTTTCGTTCGTATCAGACCCAACTCGTGCAGCAAAAGGTATGCAGTCTGCACTGATCAAGAATGCCGCCGGAATCTACGTGGCTCCAACCGCAGCAAACGCATCGTCAATGATTGCTAACTCGACTGTGGACGCGAAGGGTTTTGTTACCTTCGACTTCAAGCAGACGACAAACAAGACCGCGTACCCAGTAGTAGCAATTACCTACGGCCTTGGCAAGACAGCAAAGAGCGCTAAGAACGCAGTTGTTAGCGACTTCTTCAAGTGGATTTTGAACGAGTACGCACCAGCAAATGCTGAGGCACTTGGCTACGCACCTCTCACCGGCGCAATCAAGACCGCTGGTTTGGCAAAGGCTGCAGAAGTAAACAGCAAGTAAGTACTTCGGTCGATTGACCGAAACCCCCTGTTGAGGAGCCCCGGCCGAAAGGTCGGGGTTCCTTGCATGTAGGGGCTAGTTGGTTTCGTCGCCGTCTTGTTGTTCGCGCAGAAACTTTTCAAACTCGGCCGCAAGCGACTCGCCGCTGGCCACGGTTTCTTCGGTGCGGCGGTCGTACTCGTCTTCCAAAATGGTGAGGTAGCTCAGCGTTTGGTCGTCGCCCTCAACTGCGGCGTCGTGCAGCTCTTCCCACCGTTGAATCTCTTCGTACATCTCGCCGTGCGCAGTTGGCACGCCTAGAACGTGTTCGAGATGCCGTAGAAGCGCAGCTGAGCTCTTGGGGTGCTGCGCGTTTGCAAGGTAGTGCGGCACGCCCACACGCAATGAGACTGCGGTGATGCCTTCGCGCTCGAGCCGTTCGTGAATGACGCCAACAACGCCGGTTGGGCCTTGGTATTGCGGCCGTGAAAGCCCAAGGCGGCGGGCGAGCGCCGTATTGGTGGAACTGCCCACCACATGCGGCGAGCGGGTGTGTGGCACGCCGTCGGCCGTTGCGCCAACAGTGACTACCACTTCGCATTTCAGCTTTCGAGCACATTCCACAATGCAGTCGGCAAATGTTGTCCATTGCAGGTGAGGCTCCACACCAGACATCAGCACCAAGTCGCGCGAACCTTCGGGGAAGCGGGCAACAACAAAATCATTTTCCGGCCAGCGAATGTGGCGGTCGCCATCTTCGTCTAGGTATGTCTCGGGGCGTTCCTGGGTGAAGTCGAAGAATGGGTCTGGGTCGATGCTGCCAACCACCACTACATCGCGGTCTTGCACCGACCATTCCAGTGCGCCGGTTGCAACGCCCGCAACATCAAACCAGCCTCGAAGCGCAACCACCAAGACTGGGTCGCGCAACGGTCCAACTGCCTCCCAATCGGCGTCAAGTACTTCGCTGATGTTCATTGGCTGAAGCCAAATGTTTTCGTCAGGGCGCAGTTCACTGTGTCATCATGGCAGGCGTGACAACGCATCAAAACCCCCGCCCCCGAGTTTCTGCGCGGCTCGCGGCCATTGCAGAATCGGCAACCCTGGCAGTAGATGCGAAGGCAAAGGCCCTCAAAGCCAAGGGTGAAAATGTGATTGGTTTCGGTGCGGGCGAGCCGGATTTCCCAACGCCCGAGCGCATTGTTGAGGCCGCGGTGCGCGCGGCCCGCGACCCCAAGTTTCACCGTTACACACCCGCAGCGGGTTTGCCCGAATTGCGTGAGGCAATTGCTGCAAAGACACTTCGCGACAGCGGGTTCACGTGCGATGCATCACAAGTATTAGTAACAAACGGCGGCAAGCATGCCGTCTTCGTAGCGTTTGCAGCCTTGTGCGACCCGGGCGATGAAGTAATCATCCCCGCGCCGTACTGGACTACGTATCCCGAGGCCGTTGCACTTGCCGGCGGAGTGTCTGTTGTTGTCGACACCACCGAGGAGTCGGAATTTAAGGTGACGGTAGAGCAGTTGGAGAAAGTAAGAACTGCACGAACAAAAGTGCTGCTGTTCGTTTCGCCAGACAACCCAAGTGGCGCTGTGTACACGCCAGAAGAGACCATCGCAATTGGCAAGTGGGCAGTTGAGCACGGCATCTGGGTGATTACTGACGAGATCTACGAGCACCTCACCTATGGCAAGCACACGTTTTCGTCGATGCCAACGCTTGTTCCTGAACTTGCCGACACCTGCGTCATCGTCAACGGTGTTGCAAAGACGTATGCAATGACGGGTTGGCGAGTTGGCTGGATGATCGGCCCGAAGGATGTCATGAAGGCTGCAATCAACTTTCAGTCGCACACCACATCAAACGTTTCTAACGTTGCACAAATTGCAGCGCTCGAGGCCGTCAGTGGCGACTTGTCCGCGGTTGCAATGATGCGCGAATCGTTTGCGCGCCGTGGAACGCTGATGCACAAAATGCTGAGCGCAATTCCTGGCATCACGTGCATGGAGCCGCAGGGTGCTTTCTATTGCTTCCCAAGCGTGAAGGGTTTGCTTGGCCAAAACATTGGCGGCCAGGCAGCGACCAACTCCATGCAACTAGCCGACATGGTGTTAGAGCAAGCCAAGGTTGCATTCGTTCCGGGCGAAGCATTCGGTGCTCCCGGCTACGCGCGTTTTAGTTTTGCGCTCGGCGATGCCGACTTGGTTGAAGGCATGGAGCGCCTCGCGAATCTTTTCAGCAAGTAAAAATCACTGAGCGCTGAGTACTACGAGGATTGCAGCCTCTGCAATCTGCTCTGCGCCACCGAGTACGTCGCCAGTGATACCTCCAATTTTGCGCTTTGACCACCAGCGGATGATTGCGCCTGAGCAGATGGATGCGATTAACACACCAATGATCCACCACTGCAATATAAATCCGCAGACTAAGACTGCTACAAATATCGAAAATAGAGTTTTTCGGGTGGGCAAGTTGCGCACATAGTCAGCTCCGAGCCCATCATGGCGTGCCAGTTTCGTGGTCAGCATCAGCGCCAACGCGGTTGTCCGAGCCATGCAGTGTGCCGCGACTGCAGCAAAAAACATTGTTCTTGGCTCTAAGGCACCAAGCGCAATGATGCGCAGGATGATGGATCCGCTTAGAGCAGCCACTCCGTAAGAACCGTGAAGTGGATCTTTCAGGATTCTTAATCGGTCTTCAACGTTCCAACCACCAACGAAGGCATCTGCAATATCTGCAAGCCCATCTTCATGAAATGCGCCTGTAACGAGCACGCCAAGTAACACCCCAACCGCAGCTCCAACTAATGGTGTGGTCAAGCTGCCAACACTCCATGCAGCGGCACCTACTATCGCCCCAACGAGCAGACCTACAGCGGGGAACCATGGTGCCGCGAGCCCTATCGAAGGCTCATGGCGATGGCGAATTGGTATGCGTGTGAGAAAGCTAATAGCGACAAACAATCCCCGCCCTGTGTTCATGCGCCAAACCACTCCTCGAAGGTTGGCACATCTACAACTCCGGAGCAGGCCATTTTGATGAGTGGCACAGCCGCCATCGCACCGCTTCCTTCGCCTAGTCGCATGTTGAGGTCGAGTAGATGTGGTTTGCCCAAATGGTGCAGCAGCTTTCGATGACCAGGCTCCGCAGAGCAATGGCCAATCCAGCAGTGATCCAAAGCTGTTTTGTCCAGTTGAAAAAGTACAAGTGCCGCGGCAGTGACGACGTAGCCATCAAGCACCACTGGGAGTCGTCGCATTCGTGCAGCCAAAATTGCGCCAACCATTGCAGCCAACTCTGCTCCTCCAACCTCGCGCAATAGCTCAATTGGGTCGTTGAGGTGAAAAACGCGGCTGGTTGCTTGTTCTACAGCAGCGAGTTTCCTGCTCAAGCCTTCATCGTCTACGCCGGTTCCACGCCCAACCCAATCCGATGGCGTTCCACCTAATAGAGCGGCTGTTAGTGCGGCCGCCACAGTCGTGTTACCAATACCCATTTCTCCTATGACCAGTAAATCGCACTCGAGATTTTCGACCGATCGTCTGCCCATTTCAAGAGCCTCATCCAAACGCATTTTGGACATGGCGGCCTCATGACGAATATCTTTCGTTGGCTTACCGACGCCAACATCAACGGCGTGAACTGTTGCACCAGCGACAGCGGCAAACGCAGACAGGGTCGAACGGCCTTCCTGATAGGCCCTGAGCATTGCTGTCGTCACTTCCGTCGGGTAGGCGCTGACACCTCCTTGTGCAACACCATGATCTGCGGCGAAAACGAGAGCGGCTGGTTGGTTGATTGCGGGTTGGCTGGTTGCTTGCCATTGGGCCACCCATATCGCAACATCATCGAGTGCTTGGAGCGCACCTGCAGGCCGCAGAATATTGGCTGCACGATCACTTACGTTGCGTCGGGCCGTTTCATCTGCGCGTGGTAATACCGCCAAACATTGCCCTACCCATTTTCGAGTCATTGCAATATTTCCTGCGGATCGTGCAAAGGAAAAGCTTTCCCAGCGATGAGGAACAGTGACTGGCGGGCTGCTCTTGCCCACTGTTGATTAACGCGGCCCAGTATTTCGCGATATTCGCGTCCTAATGCGGTTTCTGGGATTACGCCAAGCCCCACTTCGTTGCTAATCACGATTGTCTTACCATTGCGCTGGGAGATGGCACTCAGTGATTTTGTACAAGCGCTGCTGATTTCTTGTTCGGATGTTTCTCGCATCATGAGGTTGCTCACCCATAACGTGAGGCAATCAATGATGATGCATGCAGAGGAAGGTGCATTCTTGATTGCGCTCGTGATATCAAAAGGCTCTTCAATCGTGAACCATTTTGGACGCTCCCTTTGGTGACGAGCGATTCGCTCCTGCATATCAGCATCCAAAGCTTGAGCGGTTGCAATGAAAACAACTTCGCGTTGAGTACGAGATGCAATGTCAACGGCTAGCGAACTCTTTCCGCTTCTCGCTCCGCCAAGAAGCAGAGTGAGGCCTTGATTAGAAGTCGATTCCACGTTTGGCCTTAAAACCTTTCTGATACGCATGCTTTACGTTGCGCACCTCGCTGACGGTGTCGGCAATATCAATGAGCGCTTGCGGTGCATCGCGTCCCGTGACTACAACGTGCACATTGCGTGGTCGGTTAACTAGGGCATTCAGCACTGGCTCGGTTTCAATCCAGCGCCAATTCAGGGGGTATGTCAACTCGTCAAAAATCAACAAATCATATTCACCACCCATTAACAGTTCGTGGGCTTTTGACCACGCCAATTGTCCTGTTTCCTGATCTTTTGCCAAATTTTCCGAGTCCCACGAAAACCCATCACCCAGTGTGATCCAGTCGACGCCGAGCTGTTTTCCAATCTTTTCTTCGCCGACATTCCAGTCGCCAGATTTTACAAATTGCACAACGCCAACTTTCCAGCCACGGGCCACTCCTCGGATCATCATTCCAAAAGCGGCTGTACTTTTGCCCTTACCGTGACCGGTGTTTACGATCAGCAATGAATCGGGCGTGACAAGTTCTGGCGGGCGGGGATCATCTTGCGGGGGGGCTTCGGTTGTTTCATTTTCCATTGTGTTCACCATTTTCGAAAGTTGCATTAGGGCCACGAACACTGATATGTTCGTGGTGCTTCGGCAATAGTCGATGCAATGTATTGCTCAGCGAAGTCCGGTGGAATCCCGGCACTGTCCCGCAACGGTAATGCGAACACGTTGTTCGTTAGTCCGGTCGCCTCGTAGTGCATTTCCACTTACGGTCCTCGCCAGAGGGACAGAAGGAAATTATATGCGCAAGTTATCTCTGGTCGGCGTCGCCGGCCTTTTTTTATTCTCACTATCTGCCTGTAGCAGTTCGAGTGAAACAACCGACACAACAGTTGTGGTTGAAACTGCAAGTTACCCCGTCACCGTGGGTGATCTCACGTTGGAAAGCCAACCAATGCGGATTGTCTCGCTTTCACCAAGTGCAACCGAGATGTTGTACGCAATTGGTGCTGGTGCGCAAGTAGTCGCAGTAGATGATTACTCAAACTACCCAGCCGAAGCTGCAGCATTGGGCACGATGCTCTCCGGTTTCGAACCAAATGTCGAGGCAATTGCCGGGTTTACTCCCGACCTAGTGGTGATTGCTTATGACCCAAGCAACCTTGTAGAGCAGCTCAATGCACTATCCATTCCGGTGTTTATTGCAAGTGCGGCTGTCAGTATCGACAATGTTTACGAGCAAATCGAACAATTGGGAGTACTCACTGGCCATGCGGCTGAATCGTTGCAGCTGTCATCGCAACTGCAAACAGATATAGAGGCAGCTGTGGCTGGGATAACTCTTCCAGCAGAGCCATTGTCTTACTACCACGAGCTCGATAACACATTGTTCTCGGTTACGTCTAATACTTTTATTGGACAGGTATATGCGCTGTTTGGATTGCGAAATATTGCGGACAATGTGGAGGCGGGTAATGACTACCCGCAGCTCTCTGCGGAAGTGATTGTTTCAGCCGACCCAGATCTGATATTCCTTGCTGATACCAAGTGCTGTAATGAGACTGCTGAAACCGTCGCGGCACGTGATGGTTGGGGACTACTGAAGGCCGTAACCAATAATCACATTGTGGAACTAGACGATGATGTTGCGTCCCGTTGGGGGCCACGTGTAATCGACTTTGTGGTCGCAATTCGCGATGCAATTGCCTTGGTTACAGCAGGCTAGTTATCAACGCCGCTTCGTGTTATTAAGCCAGGATGTGAACAAGTCCGCTCGGGAAGTTGACCACCAGTTCTGGTGGTTTGCCCTGAGCGGCTTGTTGCTTTTGGGCGCAATGATTACGGGTCTCATGATTGGGCCAGCAGGCCCAACGTGGTGGCGAATACCGCTTGAACTGCTGAACCGATTGCCGCTGATCTCGGTTGACAGCGGGGTGAGCGCGTCCGACTGGAACATCGTTTGGCAAATACGCGCGCCTCGCGTGGTGCTTGCAGTGATAGTTGGTTCGACGCTTTCAATTTCTGGGGCCAGTTATCAAGGAGTGTTTCGTAACCCGTTGGTTGATCCTTACCTATTGGGCGTAGCCGCAGGTGCAGGGCTTGGTGCTACAGCCGTGTTCTCATTCCGAGACTCGCCGACATCAACTTGGATTATCGACCCATTGCCACTTGTGGCGTTTCTGGGTGCGGTAATAGCAGTGATGATTACCTACTTCATTGGAACAGCGTTCAATGAAGGTCGTTCACCGGTTTCACTTGTATTGGCAGGTGTTGCAGTTACATCATTAGCAACAGCAATTCAGACCTTTATTTTGCAACGCAATAACGATGTTATTCGTCAGGTGTATTCGTGGATTCTTGGCAGGTTGTCCAGTGCAACATGGGGTGACGTGCGCTTGGTGCTGCCGTATGTTGTTGCCAGCACTGTGGTGTTGTTGCTGCATCGCAGGTTGCTCGACGTGATGCGGGTGGGTGATGACGAGGCGCTTGCACTTGGTGTAAATGTTCGGCGCGTGCGGCTTGTGGTGGTGCTTGCCGCAACGCTTGGCACCGCTTCGGTGGTCGCGGTCAGTGGCTTAATCGGTTTCGTTGGCATCATTGTGCCGCACGCAGTTCGATTGCTTGCCGGCGCAAGTTATCGCAGGGTGTTGCCACTGAGCGTGCTGCTTGGCGCGGCATTTCTTGTTGCGGCAGATATCCCAAGCCGTGTGCTTGCCAACCCAGCCGAAACACCGATTGGTGTAGTCACTGCTTTCTTTGGCGCACCGTTCTTCCTTTTGCTTCTTCGCACACGGCAGACATCGCAATGAGCACGCTTGGCTTTTGCAACCTAGGAGTGAGTTACGACGGCGTTCCTGCCGTTGTCGACTTCAACGACATCTTGTATTCGGGCGAGTGGCTGTGCCTCATTGGCCCCAACGGCGCTGGCAAGTCCTCTGTTTTGCGCGCTGCTGCTGGGCTGGTTTCGTACAGCGGTTCTGTCGCCATCGATCAGAACGAAATCCCTGCAACGTCGGCGCGTTGGCGAGCGCGCCATATTGCCTATGTGCCGCAATCGCCGGTGATACCAACCGACATGATTGTGCACGACTACGTGTTGCTCGGGCGCAACCCATACATCAAGCATTTTGCTAGCGAATCACAGAACGATAGAGACGTGGTGGAACGGGTTCTCCACCGGCTCGACCTCACTTCGTTTACAAAGCGGCCGCTAGGCACGTTGTCCGGTGGTGAAGTTCAGCGATTAGTGATTGCTCGCGCCCTCGCGCAAGAGGCACCAGTGTTGTTTCTCGACGAACCAACAAGTGCTTTAGATATTGGTCACCAGCAGCAAGCGCTCGAGTTGGTTGATGGCCTTCGCCGAGAGCAGGGCCTCACAGTGGTTTCGGCAATGCACGACCTCACGCTTGCTGGCATGTACGCCGACAGGTTGGTGCTGATGCATCAAGGTAGGCGAGTGGCCGAGGGCACGGCACAACATGTGCTTCGTTCTGAAACGTTGGCCGAGTTCTATGGCGTGTCTGCACGCGTGCATCACGAGCCAGATGGCACCGTTGTTGTGATTCCGCAGCGCACACCGTTGTTATAACGACATAGCCACTACCGTGGCACGTGATGTCTGATGTTGGTCGATTGTTGAACGAACATGTTGTTGGGTGCGCTGCCGCTCACCAACGGTTGTTAGCCGCGCTCGAAACGCTCACCGATGAACAGTGCCGCGGTACAACAGCTCTTCCAGGTTGGACGCGCGGTCATGTGCTCAATCATCTTGCGCGCAACGCCGACAGCCACGTGCATCTTTTGCAGTGTGCATCGCGTGGCGAAGTGGGCGAGCAATATCCGGGTGGTGCGGTGGCGCGTAACGCAGCAATCGAGGAAGGTGCGGGGCGTTCGGCAGAGCAGCTGGTGGCCGATGTCCGCCGCAGCATTTACGCACTCGAGGCGCAGTGGGCGGCAACGAATGCGCAGGGTTGGCAGGGCGAGGGCATGAACAGTGCTGGTGCGACTATCCCCATGAATGACGTTGTCTTTTTGCGATGGCGTGAGGTGGAAGTACACACGTCGGATTTGGACTTGGGTGCAACGTGGCAGCAATGGTCGGCAGAGTATGTGCGTTATGAATTGGACCGCCAGGTAATGCTGTGGCGCAGCCGCAAATCAATGGGCATGACAGTGTTGCCGGAAGCGGCGTTGCGTTTGCCACCCAACCATCGGCTTGCTTGGCTGTTGCGCCGAACAGAAGTAGAAGGGTTGGCTACGCCAGATGGCTTCTAGTTTCCGTGGTGTCTGGTTAAGCACGCTCCTTGGATTGTTGCTTGCAGTAGTGCTTCCGGCAATGCCCGCGTCTGCGCACGCTGGTTTGGAGGGCAGCGAGCCCGCGCCAAGTTCTGTGTTGGCGGCATCGCCATCCGAGATTGCGTTGTTTTTTGACGAACCAATAGACGTGGTCTTTGGCTCGATACGGGTGCTCGATGCACAAGGGGAAGAAGTTGCTGCAGGGCGCCCGCAACGAGACGACGACAACAGTTCGATTGCACGCTTACCTTTGCCCACCTTGCCCGAAAGCGCCTACATCGTGGTGTGGAGAGTGACGTCTTCCGATAGCCACCCTGTGCAGGGTTCATTCGAGTTCCAGATCGGTACTGCCGTTTCGCCGTTAAGTGACGCAGCAACTGTTGCCGCATCTGCGGCCGCAGAAAGCCATGGGCTCTCCACGCTGTTTCTGTTCATTCGGTGGGTCACGTTTATGGGCATCGTCGTGCTTGTAGGCGGATGTGCATTGCTTACGAAGTTCAATCGGCTGGCAATATCGGTGCGCACATCTAGCCTGCTGTTAGGTGCATGGCTCTTTGCATTTTTCGCCACGCTGCAGTCGTTGATTGCATACGGCCCGCATGTTTCCGGGTTGAAAATATGGGAGGCGAGGCGCCTTTCTCTGTTGCAAGACACGTTGACCACACACTTCGGCCGCATGCAGCTGGTGCGAATTGCGGCACTAATCGTGCTTGCTGTGGTGCTTCGCAGTTCGCGTTGGCGGGTGGTGCGTGGTTACACCACGTTGGTGTGGCTCAGCATTGTTGTTGCTATCGGAACGATTTCGTTTTCTGGTCACGCGTACTCACAAAGCCCGCTTGTTCTCAGCGTGGCGCTAGACATGGTGCATTTTGCGACAATTGGTTTTTGGGTTGGTTCTGTCGTGATTTTTGCAATCGACCGCCGCGGATGGTTGAGTGGCGATGAGCAAACCACCCAGGCAGTGAACTGGTTTTCTCGTGTGGCAGGCTTTGCCGTTCCGGTCATGGTTGCAACCGGCGTAGCGCAGGCATGGATCATGATGCAGGGCGTCAGTGGTGTAACCGACACGCAATACGGGCGAACACTGGTCGTCAAAACATCGTTGGTTGCGGTTGTCGTTGCACTTGGTGGTGTCGCACGCAAATCGCTTCGGCGCTCTGGGCCCAAGTCGTTGCAGCAAACACTTTCTATCGAGGCAATCTTGATTGCTGTGATCATTGCAATCACAGCATCGCTCGTAGCGCTGCCACCTCGCTCCGTTTCTTCACTTGAACCCTTCGCAACCACGCTGGTGCGTCAGGATGTGCTCGTCAACATCACCGTTACCCCCACGCGTGTAGGAAACAGTGAAGTGCACATCATCATCACGCCACCGGGTGGCTCGCTGCAGCAGATGCAATCGGTGACTGCACGCATTGCCTTGCCTGCGAGCAACATTCCCACTGGGCCACTTGCATTAGACAAAGTTGGGCCAAATCACTACGTGGCCAATTACCGATTTGCATTTGAAGGCACGTGGAAATTGGAAGTGCTGGTGGTGCCCACCGCTAACACCACGCTGCTTTATTCGACCGACGTAGAAATAGAAAACTAGGCCAGTGTCTTCACCACTAAGTGGTGGCCGAGCCCTGACGCTTCGTCGATGAACTGATCGCCAACGGTTTCGAAGCCGCGCCGTTCGTAGAAGTACAACGCGTTGTCACGCGCCCGCGCCCACACGTAGGTGCATCCCAGCTCTTTGGCTCGTTCGATACCGGCAGCAAGCAGCGTTGCACCAACGCCGCTGCCTTGCAGCCTTTGCGCAACCGCCATGCCGCGCAGCTGCATCGCGGGTTTTTCGGGGTCGAGCGGCCAAGGCCGAGGAAGCCAGGTGGAGCACGCAACCAATTCGGCCCCCTCAAAGATGCCTAGGTTGACAGAACCCGGCGCGTCGTCGTCGGAGTAGCGCGGGTCTTGTGAGGGTGTGCCGTTGCGAAGGACTGCCATGCGAAGAGGTAGCAATGCTTCGGTGGAGACGACACTTACTTGCACGGCGCACCAATTTCTCGAATATCAATCACGCGGTCGCTCATGGTAGTTGCTTCGCGTAAATCGTGTGTCACGTGAACAACGGTAGTTCCGCGGGCTCGCAGAAGTGTGGCGATGTCGTGAAGCAATCGGTCGTGAAGTTCGGTGTCCAGGCCGGTGAGTGGTTCGTCGAGCAAAAGAACAGAGGGTTGAGCAATGAGCGATCGTGCCACCGCAACACGCTTTGCTTCGCCGCCCGAAAGATGTTGCACGTGCCGCGACCCAAATTGTTGGAGGCCTATCAGTTGAAGCATGGCTTCAACCTGCGGCTGATATACGGCTTTGGATTGACCGCGCATGCGCAGAGGGTAAGCAATGTTTTGCTCCACAGTGAGGTGGGGGAAGAGTTGGTTGTCTTGAAACACCAAGCCAATGCTGCGTTGGTGGGTTGGTACCGCAGAGATGTCTGATCCATCAATCACTATCGACCCCGTGCGTGGTTTCTCTAATCCAGCAATCACGCGCAGCAGCGTTGTCTTGCCCGACCCGCTTGGGCCAACAAGGGACACAATCTCCTTCGTTGCAACCGTAAGCGAGAGGTTGCTCATAATCGGTTGGTCCGCATAGTCGACAGAGATGTTTCGAAGCTCGAGCATCAGCGCGACACCTGCTGCTTGCGCATGGCGTCGGCAATGTAAATGCCGACGATGCTGCTGATGATAAAGATGGTGCTGAGCGCGTATGCATGTGCCTGCACTGTGTCGCCGGTGCGCGAGAGTAATCGGGAAATGAGCACGGGCAAAGTCTCGCTCGTGCGGCGGGTGAGGAAGCTTGTGGCCCCAAATTCACCAAGTGACACGGCAAATGAAAGCGCGGCAGCAGTTGCTGCAGCACGCTGAGTAAGCGGCCAGTCGATGCTGCGGAATCGGTGCCAGCGGTTTGCGCCCATAGTCGCTGCTACTTCGCGAAGGCTATTTGGTATCGCACGAACAACGGGCAGTGTGGTTCGCACCACCAATGGAAGCGCAATGAGCGAGTGGGCGATTGGGGTAATCAGCCACGCTGATCGGAAATCAATAGGCGACACATCAAACGTGATTAACATGCCAAGCCCAATCGTTACGGCCGACACCGTGAGCGGCAGTGCCGAAACCAATTCGAGGACGGCGTAACGCCGCGACCCGTATGCCACAGCAAAGCTGACGAGCAGGCCAAATGTCGTTGCAATGATTGCAGTGACGATCGCAAAACTTGCGCTGGTTTGTAGCGCCGCAGTTGTCGCAGAGGAAAACACCGCGTTCCATCCAGCAAGGCTGAATGTGCTTCCTGCGCGAAGCGAGCGCCAGGCAAGTGCCAGCATGGGTGCGGCCACCACGAACGAGGTGCACAGCACAATTGCGCTCAGCACGATGCGCTGCCTGCCCCGCTGCGCAACTGTTCGGTGAGGTGAGGACAAGACCATTTGGTTTGTGCGCCGGTTCGACCTCATCCACCACGCAACGGCAATCGACAACACCAACATCTGGCCAATGCTCAGCGCAAGTGCACTGGGCAAATCGCCGATCAGTACGGCACGCGTATAAATCTCGGTTTCAATGGTGGATCTTGCGGGGCCGCCAAGCACGCGCACCACTCCGTAACTGGTAAACGAAAATAACCCGACGACAACAGATGCTGCCGTAATCGAGCCGCGCAAGAGCGGCAACGTGATGGTGGCAAACGCTCGCAACGGTGACACTCCGAGAGTGCGCGCGGCTTCGGACAGTTGCAACGAGAGTTGCTCCCATTGGGCGCCCACGACTCGCACAACCACAGCAATGTTGAAAAACGCGTGAGCAGCAATGATCGCAACTGCGGTGTAGTGCAATTGCGATGGCAGCACCGCCGTAAATGCTGCACCAACCACCACGGTTGGAAGCAGAAAAGGCGTGGTGAGCAAGGCAAGAAACAGACGTTCACCCCGAAAATGAAAGCGCGAGAGGGCGTACGTGGCCGGCAAGGAAAGGGCTAAACATAATGCGGTGCTGGCTGCTGCTTGCCATGCGGTGAACCACAGCATTCGGAGTATCGAGCCATTTGTATAGGTGTCGATGAGGCCATCGAGGTTTGCTCCACGCAGGACAATCGTGACGAGTGGAAAGCCAAAGAAGAACGCGATTGCTACAGCAGGGGCAAACCACAACCATCGAGAAGCGCTGGGGTAGGGCGAAGTTGGGGCGTTCATTTCAGAACGATTGATGTCCACTCATCCAGCCATGCTGTGCGGTTTTTTGCAATCACATCGGCTGCTAGTCGCAATGGGTTTTCGGGGCGCAGTGCAAACTGGGTGAAGGCATCGGGCAGGGTTGCGCCACTGTGCACGGGGAATACGAACTGCGTCAGTGGCAAGTCGTTCTGAAAAGCGAGATCGGTCAGGTAATCAATGAACAGTTTCGCCTCCTCCACATGCTTACTGCCGCGCAAAATTCCTGCGTATTCAATTTGCTCGAAGCACGTGAGCGAAGCAACCGCAGTAACTGCCTCGGTGATTGGTGGGTTAGCAAACAACACTTCTGCCGGTGGGCTAGAGCTGTAGCTCACAACAAGCGGCCTGTCGCCCTTGCCGCTCGACCCCGAAAACTCGGTGTAATAGGCCTCGGTCCAGCCGTCCACAACAAGCACGCCGTTATCGCGCAACGACTGCCAATACTCTTGCCAACCGTCTTCGCCATATTCGGCAATGGTGGCCATCAAGAATGCCAGGCCGGGCGAAGAGGTGAGGGGGCTTGGCACAACGAGCCTGTTGGCATAGATCTTGTTTGTCAGAGCATCCAATGTCAATGGCGGCGATATTTTCTGCTCTGCGAACCATGCAATGTCGTAGTTGATGCACACGTCGCCAGTGTCCACCGGCGTCACTTCGTGGCCAGGAATGTCGGCAAGCACTGTTTTGCTCATGAACTGGGTGTTGGCAGTTTCGTAGGCGACAAACACATCTGCCTCGAGTGCACGCGAGAGCAACGTGTTGTCCACGCCCCACAGCACGTCACCCTCGGGGTTGCCGGAAGTGAGCGCTGCCTTTGTCACCAGTTCGCCGGCGTCGCCCGAGCGAACGATTTCCACTTTGATGCCGGTCTGTTCAGTAAATGCATCAAAGATTCCTTCACTCGGGGTGAACGATTCGTGTGCAAGCAGTGTCAGCGTTACGGCGTCGCTGCCGGTGGCGGAAGTAGATGAAGATGTGTCAGTCGTCGAAGCAGCGCAACTTGCAAGTATCAGTGTTGCGGCAATCATGGAAATGCGTTTCATGTCAGCCCTCCAAGGCGTTCGGTTGAATGATGAATAGGTTGCCGTTTGTAACGGTGATCGTTGCTTTCGATTCGGTCATCTCGTTGCTTATCCCGCGAGTGGAATATGCCAGCAACGATTCGTTATTCAATGTCCAGCGCAGGCCGCTCGTGCTGATGCCTTCTGCGTTTCCACCAGCGGGCGTGATGCCAACGATGCTGCCGACGGGGCCAGTAATTTCGATCGAGCCTGGGCCACGAACCAAATGCAACTGGGCCGTATCCCAAAAAGCCTGCATGCTGCAGTCGCCAAGTGCGGGGTGTTGCATCACTGCAAGCACGCCAAGCTGGTGATCGAGTCTTCCGCCGCCGCCAGTAATCACGGTGATATGCCGTGCTCCGCGAGCAACGGCCGTGAGCAAGGCTAGCTCTGTATCGGTGTTGTCTTTGTCGCGCGGGACCCGCTCGATGTGTGAGCCCGTTACTTCGGCAACTGCAAGTACCGCTGGGTCGACCGAGTCCATATCGCCAACAACAGCCGTCACGCGCAACCCTAAGTCGATTGCTGCGTGCAACCCAGAGTCGGCGGCAATCACGAAGTCGTAGCGGGGTAGGTGCTGAACGACAGAGCGTTTTGGTGGAAGCCCGCCGATGACCACGAGGGCGGTGGTGTCACTTGCGCTTGTTGCGTCCATCGGTTGCGTTCCCTTTGCTGGCATTACCCAGCCGGTAATCGGGTCGATGGCTTGTGGCCACCCTCTCAGCCAGCCAATAAGCCAGCTCCCCGTGCGTGAAAATTCATTGTACCCCCGTGAGGACCACAGCCAATGCGCACAGGTATCCTGTTTCTCGTGAGCCCCTTTGCAACAGAAACTTCCACTGTCGATAAGACCAACACCATCGTCAGCATTTCGCCCATTGCGCACGTCAAGTTGCTCGAGTTGCGCGACGCCGAAACCGAAGGCGCACAACTGGGCCTACGTCTCGAAATCTTGTCGCAACCAGGCGAAGATTTCCGCTACGACTTGTCCTTTGATTTCTTCACTAAGGCCGCATTCAGCGACGAAGTGCGCACCATCGACGGGCTCAAGATCATCATCCCCGCAAAAGACGTCGAGAGCTTCCAGGGCGCAACAATCGATCACTCCGATTCGCAGGGTTTGCTCATCCGCAACCCCAATAAGCCAATCGCGCCAAAGATTGAGGGCCTCGTCAACGACGACGAGATTTCAGCCGAGATCGAAACAATCGTTACTGCCGAAGTAAACCCAATGCTTGCCGCGCACGGTGGGTTCGTTACCTTTGCCGGTCACGACAAAGAGGGAACTGCATACTTCACCATGGGCGGCGGTTGCCACGGTTGCTCGATGAGCAAGCAGACCATGTTGGAAGGTGTGGGCACCATGGTGTCGGAGAAGATTCCAGCAATCGTCAAGGTGCGCGACCTCACCGATCACTCGACAGGTGCAAATCCGTTCTATTCGTAATACGAATTAGTAGGTAGTGCTCAGGCGGATTTCTTCAAAGATTGGGTTGAGGGCTGCAAATAAGTCGCCCGCATCAATCAACTTTTGGTGATCGCCAACAAACTTGATCTTGCCACTGATGAATGCTTCTTGTGCATTCAATGTGCCATCGGAAACAGCGACTGCGGTTTCGTACGACTCGGTAAAACGAACGTGCTCTTCATGTGCTTCACCTGGTGCAAAGACAACCTTGCCATTGCTGGATTGCAAGTGGTAGGTGATATCGCCAAATGGCGTACCGGTCACTACTTGAGTGAGGCCAACGATGTGTTGAGAAGCGAGTGACTGCAACTCGCTGTTTGCGGCAACTGCTGCTGCTACTGAAGTGATCCATTCGGTGCTGAGGTATCGCATAAACGAAAACTCAGCACCGAATCGAATCGATACGTACTAGGCGGCAACCATGCTCGCGGTCTTACGACGCGAGAACGCAATTGCAACAACCAAGATGGCAAGCGAAACGCCGGAGATGGCGAAGCGTGCTGCGTCGTTGTCCTTCAAGTTGATGATTGCTGGCAAGATCAACAATGCCACCAAGTTCATTACCTTGATCAATGGGTTGAGGGCTGGGCCTGCGGTGTCCTTGAATGGGTCGCCCACTGTGTCGCCGATAACGGCTGCCTTGTGTGCATCAGAACCCTTGCCACCGTGGTGACCGTCTTCGATGTACTTCTTGGCGTTGTCCCATGCTCCACCAGCGTTGCTGAGGTAGTTGGCCATGAGCTGACCAGTGAGGATGACGCCTGCAAGGAATGCCCCAAGTGCTGCGTAACCAATACCGAAACCAACAACTACTGGCGTAAGTACTGCCAACAATGCTGGGGTGGTGAGTTCACGCAACGATGCTGCGGTGCAGATGTCGATGACTGGGCCGTAGTCCGGCTGCTTGGTGCCGGCCATGATGCCGCCATCTTTGAACTGACTGCGAACTTCTTGCACAACAACACCAGCGGTGCGTCCTACTGCACGAATGGCAAGTGCCGAGAACATCATGGCAACGGAGCCACCGATGAGGAGACCAATGAAGGTCTTCACGTCGGAAACGTTGATCTGGGTCTCTGCTGCTTGGAAGATTGCATCGCCTTCAAGACCTAGCTTGAGTTCTCCAGCAATCGTTTCGATGTAGGAGGCGAACAACGCAACTGCGGCAATAACTGCCGAGCCAATTGCGAAGCCCTTGGTTACAGCCTTTGTGGTGTTACCAACAGCGTCGAGGCTGACCAGGATCTTGCCGGTTTCACCTTCGAGTTCGCCAGCCATTTCGGCAATTCCTGCAGCGTTGTCGGATACTGGGCCGAAAGTGTCTTCAGAAACGATGACACCAGTTGTTGCCAACATACCCATGCCGCACAATGCGACGAGGTACAAGGAGAACTGGATGCTTCCGCCGCCAAGCCACAAGGTTGCACCAAGTGCAACTGCGATGCACAAGATTGCGTACACCGACGACTCGAGGCCCGATGCTGTTCCCGAAAGAACAACAGTTGCTGGGCCGGTTTCTGTGCTTTCTGCGATTTCTTTTACTGGGCCGTACTCGGTGCCAGTGAAGTATTCGGTGAGACGGCTAAGTACTTGTGCAAGAACCAAACCAATAACTACTGCACCGAACAAGCGCAGGCCGATGTTGGACATGGTTACTGCTTTGTCACCAAATTCGGTTGCGCCCATTTCTGGGTTTCCTACGTAGTACTGGGCCAACAAGAAGGTACCGATGACCGTAATGATTCCTGCTGTGAGGAAGCCGCGGTTGATTGGCTTCAAGGCGTTTGTTTCGCCTTCGCGTGCGCGCACTGCGAACACACCAGCGATAGATGCGATCACGCCGATGGCGCGAGCTGCAAGTGGGAACACCAAACCAAGCGCTGGGTTGAGGCCCACTGCGTTGAACGCAGCAACACCCAAGATGATCGAGGCAACGAGTGTTACTTCGTAGCTTTCGAACAAGTCGGCAGCCATACCGGCACAGTCGCCCACGTTGTCGCCCACGTTGTCTGCAATGGTTGCAGGGTTGCGTGGGTCGTCTTCTGGGATTCCTGCTTCAACTTTGCCCACCAAGTCGGCGCCTACGTCGGCTGCCTTGGTGAAGATGCCGCCGCCAACGCGGAGGAACAATGCCAAGAGAGAACCGCCGAAGCCGAAGCCAACGAGCATTGCTGACGAAGTGTTTTGGAACAACGCGATGATCACGGTTGCACCGAGCAAACCAAGACCAACGGTGAACATACCTGCAACACCACCGGTGCGGAACGCAACCTGCAGCGCATCTTTCATGGAGCCACGAGTTGCGGCTGCTGCGGTACGAACGTTGCCGCGCGTTGCAAGTGTCATGCCGATGTAACCGGTGAGACCGGAAGCAACACAACCTAAGACGAATGCAAGTGTGCGGTAGATGCCGGACTCGACAAAGCTGAGTGCGGCCTCGCCGCCCGGCTTTTCAATCGCTACCGAGGTGAGGAAGACAACCGCGCCAACTGGAATGAGGATCATTCCGATAGTGCGGAACTGGCGCTTGAGGTATGCCCAAGCACCAACTTGAATCGCCTGAGCGATCTCTTGCATTTTTGCTGTGCCCTGATCTTCTTTCAAGACTTGTACGGCTAGGAACCAGCCGACGAGCAAGGCAAGAATGGCGGCACCAGCGGAAAGACCGAGGATTGCCCATTCACCGCCTTTGAGGGTGAATGTTTGCCAGCCGCCTTCGGATGCGAATAGTGACGTCACGTGTAATTTCTCCGTTAATGATTGTGAGGCCCGCCCTGATTGGGAGCCTGTGGAATGTGTCTCGCAAAGTGTAGAGAATCTGGGCGCCTTGGGGCGAAATACCCCCTAATGGCCCCAAGATGAGACCATGTTCACGCCTTCAGCGGCTCCTATATATAGGGATGCCGAGCGATGGGTTCCTCGGCATCTTGGTGACAGAACTAGCGTGATGACGATCCTTATGTCTCAAACCTCAACAACTACTGGCCTTGGCCGAGCACCTGTCACGGGCACGGCAACACGGGCAAGGCGCAAACGCCCATTTTTGATTGACCTCTATTCCACCGCGGTTGGCAAGAAGTATGTGATGGCCATTTCGGGTATCGCGATGATGGGTTTCGTTTTGTTCCACATGATCGGCAACTTGAAGATGTATCAGGGGCCAGAGGCCTTTGACAAGTACGCCGAGTTTTTGAAAAAACTGCTCTATCCACTTGCGCCAAAAAATTCGGTGCTGTGGATTCTTCGTGGCGGATTAGTCACGATGTTGCTCTTACACCTGCACGCTGCGTGGTCACTCACGCGCCTCAACCGTCATGCGCGAGCAGTGAAGTATCAGGGGCCGCGCGATTATCAAGTTGCCAAGTTTGCAAGCCGCACCATGCGTTGGTCGGGCATCATCGTGCTTGCGTACTTGGTGTGGCACTTGTTCGACTTCACATTTGGCACCGTTAACGCAGTTGGTACCGACGGTACGTTCGTTCGTGGCGAGGTGTATGCAAACCTGGTGCGCAGTTTGGACCGCCCAGTGGTATCTGCGTTTTACATCATCGCAAACATTTTGCTGGGCATTCACCTGTTCCACGGTTCGTGGAGCATCTTTCAATCAATGGGCTGGAACAACCCACGTTTCAATAACTGGCGTCGTGCCTTTGCAACAGGTTTTGCAACCGTTGTCGTTGTTGGCAACGTTTCGTTTCCCATTGCAGTCATCGCCGGAATTGTGAAGTAAGGACAATGAACATGTTTGATGCAAAAATTCCGTCAGGCGCGCTTACCGACAAGTGGGATAACTACAAGGCAAATGCCAAGTTGGTAAACCCAAACAACAAGCGCAAATTCAAGATCATCGTGGTTGGCACTGGCCTTGCTGGCGCTTCTGCTGCCGCAACGCTTGCCGAATTGGGTTACCAGGTTGATGCGTTCACGTTTCACGACTCTCCCCGTCGCGCGCACTCCATTGCTGCTCAGGGCGGCATCAACGCTGCAAAGAACTATCAAGGCGACGGCGACAGCATCAATCGCTTGTTTCAAGACACCATCAAAGGTGGCGACTTCCGCTCGCGCGAAGCAAACGTGCATCGCTTGGCGCAGGTTTCGGTCGACATCATCGACCAGATGGTT
>Ga0214168_1000285_pt1 | contig 20734 bp, 14 predicted proteins | sample LakMenepilimnion_FD_153002 | JGI IMG/M metagenome (GOLD analysis project Ga0214168, IMG submission 153002) | Freshwater microbial communities from Lake Mendota, WI - Practice 29OCT2010 epilimnion v4 | ecosystem: Environmental > Aquatic > Freshwater > Lake > Epilimnion/Euphotic zone | place: Lake...
GGTATTTCTTGACCATGCATTTTATACAACTTAGGTTTGTAATCAAACAATTCCATTTGAGAAGGCCCGCCACTTTGAAACAAATAAATAACCCTTTTTGCCTTAGGTAAAAAATGAGGTGACCCTAATGGTATATTCTGTTCTTCTAAAATTTGTGAAATTATTTTTTGGGATGGTTTACTATTACATCCTAACAAGGATCCAAGTGCAATACCGCCTAAGCCTAATGCAGAACCGCGTAAAAAATCACGTCTGTTTTGTTGGTACTTTATTTTTAAATATTCTTGCATGCCCATTATTTTCTTGTTAAAAATTCATCCGTATTCATTAGCGCCATTGCAATAGAAGCAAAACTTGCCAATTCTATATTATTATTTATTGTAGGTTTCATATAACCTATCTTAATTAATTTATTTGCTTTATCAGGATGCAATGTAAATTGTGCCCTTTCTGTTGTATACATTTTAGCTAATAAATTTAATTCTTTTAGATTTGGATATCTTCCAGTTATAATAAAAAAACCAAAATTTAATTTATCCTTTAATTCCAAGCCGGCTTCATTCATCATCCTTAAAGCAATATGCATGGAAGCCTCAATCATTTGAGGATTATTTAAAATAGCCAAGGACTGCATCGGTGAACTAGAAACAGTTCGTTTTACAGTACAAACTGTACGATCGGCAGCATCAAATATTTGCAAAAATGGAACCACGGTGGTTCGCTTACGAATAGTATAAATACTTTTTCTGTATAGCCCCTCTCCTTCCGTTTGCAGATATTTATACCTCCATGTTTTATCGGTTATCTGCTCCCATAAATCAGCAGGTTGATAAGGATAAACACTAGGGCCACCAATTTTTTGAACTAATAAATTACTCACGGCTAATGCATTATCACGAATCATTTCAGCAGGATATCTGTAACGAGGGCTTCTACTTAAATAAATATTTTGGGGATCTTTTTTAACTATGGGCGCATCGTTCAAAGATGATTGTTGATAAACGGCACTCATAAAAATTAGCTTTTGAAGCGCTTTGGTATTCCAACCATTTTCACGGTACCAAACAGCTAGATAATCTAATAAAGCTGGATGCGAAGGCATGGCACCTTGGTTACCAAAATCATCAGAGGTTTTTACAAATCCATCACCAAAAATCATTTGCCAAATTCTGTTAACTGCGACCCTACTGGTTAAAGGATGATTGGGCATAAATAACCACTGTGCCAATCCGTACCTATTTTTAGGTAAATGATCAGGATAGGGTAAAATTGCACTAGGGGTATTTGGGAATACTTGTGTAGTTGGGTCAGTATATAAACCCCTGTTTAAAACATAGGTAGGACGAGGCTTCGGTAAATCCCCCATCACCATTACTTCTTGCACAGAATCATATAAATCCGCCAATTGTTTACGCGCATCATATAATAATGGATTCAACTTTGCAAAATCTTCTTTTGCACCCTTTAATGGGAATTGTTTTTGCTGAAATAAAAATTTCGCTTGGGGTTGATTCAATGTATTACTGAACAAATAAAATTCATCTACTTCTCCTTTAGGCATTGACCTATCTAATGTTCTTAGACCAAAAACAAAGCCCGGTAAATTTGGTCCTTTATGTATACTGTAAAATGATTTTATATGTTTTACCAAATGATCATATTCCACCTGATTCGTTTGTTTTTCACCATTCACAAACATTTCAACACCATTTGCTTTGCTGTTACCATTATAGCTAATAGCGATATGATACCACTGATTTGTTTTTAAACGAAGTGGCGATAAAACACTAATTGCATCATGCGGAAAATTATGTATTACCCTGAAATTTAATTGGTTATTTTTTAATACTAAATCATAGCCTTGATAACCATATCTATGATAATCTGATTTGTGAAAAACCGTTGCCAAAGGATAATTTTCAGGAACTTTTAACCAAAGACTAAATGAAAATGGCTGGTACCTCTCAAAATCTCCAATTTTTTCAGGTGGGAAAGCAACCATGGTCTCGTCATTATATTTTAATGATTGTCCACTAACTCCTTGCCCAAATTCTGCATTTCTAAAAGTGGCATTTATAGATGGGTCGGCTTCGTTAATAAAAAATGTACGCTTAGGATCCTTTTGATTTGTTTTATCAAAACTTAATTTAGCTAACACCATTTTTTGAAGGGATGTTTCAATGTTTTTATCTCCTTGTTGAATAGCCGCTGTAATCGCTTTATCCTGATTTAATTTATAATCGGACTCTAATTGGCTGATATACTTTTTAAAGTTTTGAATTTTTACTTCTTCTTCTTTTTTTGTTAGTAACAAAGTAGGTCCAGCCACCATATCGTTATTGCCATAATTAGGTCCGCCTTTTTCAAAAGTGCTATTAAAAAATGCAAACAAGGAATAATAATCTTTCTGACTAACAGGATCATATTTATGATCATGGCACTTGGCACAGCCAAGCGTTGTAGCCATAACAGAAGCCCCCAAGGTATTGGTGCGATCAGTTACATATTCGACTCTAAATTCTTCTTCAATAATACCCGCCTCCGAATTTTGTTTGTGGTTACGATTAAAGCCAGTAGCCAACACTTGCTCCTGTGTTGGATTGGGTAGTAAATCACCAGCTAATTGCCAAGTGATAAATTTATCAAAAGGTAAATTTTTATTATAAGCATCAATCACCCAAGTACGCCAAGGGCTTTGATCATAATGTTTATCATCTAAGTAGCCATAACTATCTGCAAATCTGGAAACATCTAACCAATACGTAGACATCCTTTCACCATAATGCTCACTTGCTAAAAAACGATCCACTAAATTTTCATACGCTTTTGGACTTTTATCTGCAATGAAATCATTGATTTCTTTAACCGACGGACTAATTCCTCGGATATCAAAACTAAGACGACGAATTAAGGTTTGTTGATCTGCTTGCGGTGCAGGCTTCAAATCTTGTTCTTCTAGCTTTTGATATACAAAGGGATCAACGGCATTATTTATTTTCCAATTTGGATTTGAAATGTCAGGGATAGCTGCTTTTTCAGGAGCTACGTAAGCCCAATGTGGCTTGTATTTTGCCCCCTGTTCCACCCATTTTATAAGTACTGCTTTTTCATAGGAAGTGAGCGCTAGATTAGATTCTGGCGTGGGCATTTTTGTGTGTGGGTCATCACTTAAAATTCGGCGGACCAAATCACTTTTTGCAATACTTCCGGGATTGATGGCCTTATACCCATTTTCACCTTTGTGGTTATATGCAATATCACTAATATCAAGCCTTAAATTTGCTTTTTGTTTTTTTGAATCAGGCCCATGGCAAGCAAAACATTTGTCAGATAAAATTTGCTTTACTTTAAAATTATAGTCTATTTCATCTGGCAATTGCGCCATTTGCTCTTGTACTTCAGAGGGAATATCAATTTTTTCACAAGCGGAGAAAATAAACACAAATAGTAAAGTAAAAAGAATAGCATTTAATTTTTTCATAGCGCGCAAATACGTCAATTAAAGTTACTAAAAACCGCTGAATTATAACGCTAGCCAAAAAAGGATATAATTAGCTATTTTGAATAGCCCAAAAGTGGCTTAAAGTTATTGAGAACCACTGATTTACATTTAAAGGCAAAAGCGAAATTATGTACTTTTTTAGCATATTGAACAAAGCGTCAATTAGATAGCCAAAAGCCCTTTATATTTGAATTAGCAAAGATTTAATTACAAGCAAATCTTAACTTTTATAAATTTTTAAAAAAAACTTTATGCAATTTATTAAATTGAAATATTTAATTATCGCTACGACTTTTTCATCTGCGATTTTTGGACAAAATTTTTATGTATCCACAAAAGGGAATGATAAAAATAATGGAAGTATTGGAAGTCCAGTAGCTAGTTTAACGGCGGCACAAAAATTAGTACAAAATTATAAAGCAAAAAATAAAAAAGGGATTACTGTGCATATTGCACCTGGTCAATATAATTTAACAAGCACTTTTGTTTTAAACGAAAAGGATAGTGGTCAAGCTGGAAATGAAATTACTTGGCAAGCAGACAAAACAGGTACTGTAACTATTACTGGAGGTAAAAATATTCAACCAAGTGCCTTTAGCAAAGTTAAAGATGCAACAATAATCAAAAGGTTAAATGAAAATGCTGCTGGGCAAGTGTTTCAAGTGCATTTACCTAGTATCGGAATAACTGATTTTGGATCTCATAAGCAATTTGGACATACCATTGCAGTTACGCCTGCTCCATTGCAATTATTTTTTAATGGAGATCCAATGACCCTTGCTAGATACCCTAATAATGGATATATCAAAATAGGAAAAGTAATCGACAAGGGATCGGTTCCAAGAAGTTTGGACAAATCTAATAGAGGTGGAAAATTTGAATATACAGATGCGCGACATGCAAAATGGCAAGGACAAGAGGATATATGGTTGAGTGGTACTTTCAATTATGGCTATGCCGATGATTATATAAATGTAAAGACCATTGATACTGTGCAAAAAACAGTTCAGTTAGCCATGCCTCATTTATATGGAATAGCAAGCGGTAGAGATTTTCAGCAGTATGCTGCCATTAACATACTAGAGGAATTAGATGCCCCAGGAGAATGGTATTTGGACAGAAAATCAGGGATCTTATATTTTTGGCCACCAACTAATATTGCAAATGCATCCATCATGGTTTCCATGCTTGAAGATCCAATTATTGCAATGGAAGGCGTAAGTCATATCAATTTAAGCGGTATCACCTTTGAAGTTACTAGAGGCATTGGTATGTATATGGAACGCGGCAATCACAATACCATTGCAGGATGTACAGTTCGTAATATTGGCAACACAGGGATTGTTATGGGGCAAGGTGCTTTAAGATTAAAAGATGATATGTCCGTTGATGACTATAAGGGAGTAGCAGTATCAAGAATGATTGGCGATTTTCAAAATCATATTTATGCTAACACTGGATGGGATCGATTGGCAGGGAACGATCATCGCATTCAAAGTTGCGATGTATACAATACAGGGAGTGGCGGTATATTTTTAAGTGGCGGAAGTAAAGTTAATTTAATCAATGGAAACAATGTAGTGGAAAATTGTAAAATACATGATTACAATTTGAGAAATAAATTTTTATGGGCTGGCATTAATGTGAATGGTTGTGGAAATATAGTTTCACATAACGAGGTATACAATGCAGAATTTCAAGGCATCTTTGTGTATGGAAATGAACATATTTTTGAATACAATAATGTACATGATGTAACAACTAATTCTGATGATACCTCCCCTTGGTATATTGGAAGAGACCCAAGTAATCGAGGCAATATTGTTCGTTATAATTATTTTCATCATTCAGGAAATGCAAATAGAATGAATATGGGCATTTACTGCGATGATGCATCCACAGATGTTACCGTATATGGAAATGTATTTTATGATTTAAAGGTAAATCATGGTACATTATTTAGTAATGGAGGATGGGATTTAAAGATGAAAAATAATATTATCATTGAGCCGCTTTCAAATAGTTTTGTCATATCAGCACAATTTTATAGCTGGGCAAAACATCAAGCAGCTGAATTTTTTGGCAAAAATGGAATTCTTAGAAAAAGATTAACCGAGTCAATAAAGTTTGACCAACCTCCTTATTCAACAAGATATCCATCATTATTACCCTATCTCGACGTCATTGTTGAGGGTAAAGAGTGGCAGGGTATGCGTTCTAGAGGAAATGAATTTTCTGGTAACGTAATCATCGGTGGACCAGAACAATTAGTAAAACTAATGGGCGGGGAATTTGCAACAGCCTATGAAAATAATAATTTTAAAACCAATGAGGACCCAGGATTTGTAGATATGAAAAAAGGCAATTTTATGTTAAAAAGCAATTCTATCGTTTTTGAAAAAATACCTGGATTTCAACCAATACCATTTGACAAAATGGGATTATACAAAGACAAATACAGAAAATAATGATAAAGTGGTTTCATAAATTAATTTTTATTGCAGTATTTGTTATTGGAACTTTTCAAGTTAATGCACAGCCATCCTTAACACCATACAATGTAGTTTATGAGACGCAAAGTAAAAACCAATTGGGATCAATGCCCATGGGCAATGGGGATATAGGCAGTAATGTATGGGTTGACTCATCGGGCACTATACATTTTCTTGTTTCTAAAACAGATGCTTATAGTGAAATTGGAAGATTATTAAAAATTGGACAAATAGATGTAAAAATCACACCCAATATTTTAGATGCAAAACAATTTTCACAAACACTAATTGTACATGATGGCGTTATAAACATAAAAGCAAACAAAGGGAATCAAAGCATAAATATTTTATGCTATATAGATGCTAATCACCCAGTAATTCAAGTGCAAGGAAATAGTACAATTCCTTTACAAGTTGAAGTGACCAATGCTATGTGGCGAAAGGAATCAAGTGCATTGGTGGGTCATGATCGTCACAGTGGCTATGGGGTTGGATTTAGGGAAACCCCATTTATGAAGGAAAAGGATACCTTATTAATGCAGCCAAATGCATTAATGTGGGTTCACCAAAATAAAAGTTCCATTTGGCAACTAACCTTGGACAATCAAAACATAACAAGTTTTAATACAATTGGTAAAGACCCTTTATTAAATCAAAATTTTGGTGCAATAGTGAGTGGTGAAAATTTTATAAAAAAGAATGAATTTGTAATTGAAAATAAAAACCCTGCTACCAAGTTTAATTTTCAAATTACTATTCTAAAGAAACATACACCTGATGTAAATGAATGGAAAAAAGAAATTGTTGCCTTAAATAAACAAATTCAAAATTTAAATGCAATTGAAAAATACCAAAATCATATCAACTGGTGGCATCAATTTTGGAACAAGCATTATATTATAGTTAGTTCAAAAGAAGAGGCAAGTACTACATTTAAAATTACCCAAGGGTACCTATTACAAAGATATTTAAATGCCTGTGCTGGCCGAGGAGGCATGCCCATAAAATTTAATGGCTCCATATTTACAGTAGCGCCCGATGAAACATTGGTTGACAAAAAAGAGGTTGGATTAGATGCAGACTTTAGATTATGGGGCGCTAATTTTTGGTTCCAAAATACAAGAATACCATACAGTAGCATGTATTATAGCGGCGACTTTGAATTTATGAAGCCCTTTTTTGATATGTATATCAATGCAATTCCATTGGCAAAATATCGAACACAAAAATATTTTAAACACGATGGTGCCTACTTCCCGGAAACAATGACACCATGGGGAAGTTATTTAAATGATAATTATGGTTGGGATCGATCAAAATATGAGGATGGTGTTTCAGAAAATAAATATATTAGATACTATTGGCAAAGTGGAATAGAACTTTGCAAGATGATGTTTGATTATTACGAATTCACTAATGACAAAGTTTTATTTGAAAATAAGTTTATTCCATTTATTAAAGAAATAGTTACTTTTTATTCTCAACATTATAAAAAGGATGCAACGGGAAAGTTATCTATTCAACCAGCACAGTCGTTAGAAACCTATTTTGAAGGTATGGTTAACCCCGCTCCTGAAATTGATGGCTTAAATGCGGTCCTATTAAAAACAGAGGAATACAAAGCTGTAATTAAAGACCCATTATTTCAACAAAATAGTACTCAGTTACTAGGAATGCTACCTGTTTTACCAAAAGAAAAAGCAAATGATGGAACTTGGATATTATCATCAGGATTGAACTTAGGTATAAGAATGAATATTGAGGATCCTCAATTATATGCAGTTTTCCCTTACCGAATTTATGGCATTGGAAAACCTAATTTGGAATTGGCCATCAATACTTTTAATAAGCGATACGACCTTGCATTTAATGGTTGGCAACAAGATGCAGTGAATGCAGCTTTATTAGGATTAACGGAGGAAGCAAAAAAAATGGTGAGTACTAACTTTAGCAATAAACACAATGGTAGTCGCTTTCCTGCATTTTGGGGACCCAATTATGACTGGGTGCCTGATCAAGACCATGGAAATATAACCATGCGCGCCTTACAAGCAATGTTAGTACAAAGTGAAAAAGGACAAAATTATATGCTTCCTGCTTGGCCTAAAAATTGGGAAGTACAATTTAAAGTGAACGTATCAGGCAATGAGCAAATTAGCGGTAATTATAGCCTACAAAAAGGATTAGTACTTGAAAAGTACAATAAAAATATTCCCATGAAAATCATGGAGGCTAAGTAGTTATTGAATTAATTCTTTTTAAAATAAATAGGTAATGGTGGTGCATCTTTCCTGTTTTCAATTACGGGATCAGCATCTATTGGAATACCAGCGTATTTATATCTTATCACTTTTAGTCCATAAATTGGGGCATGCCAAAAATTGATGAGTGTGCCTTCACAACCTCGATCAGGCATCAGTTCCACGTGTTTTTGTAAATACTTATTAAAAATAGAAAGTGCATCATTGCAAATTACGCTAGCGCTAAGTTGTTGCGCCGGGGAGTATTTTCCTATACTATCTTGTTTTATATTTTGAACCTGTATTCCTTTCTCGAAAGCGTCTAAATATAATTTTGAAGCTTCAGATCTATTTAATAAAAAAGTTAAGTAATTGCTACCCGATGTGCTGCCAACATTATACATTGCCTTTTTTAAATTATAATTAACCTCACTATATAACCCCTGTACATTTTTTAAGGTCTTACTGTTTATCCAAGTATAGGGACCGCCTTCGCGCCATGCGCCTACCCAACAAAAGCCAATATTGGGTAAATCATTGGTAGCTATCCAATCAATTTTCTCTAATAACTGCATCGCTTGCGCATAAGCTACGACATTATTAATTTGCAGATTTTTTGCATACTGCTTATAAAAATCTAATTGCGGGATGGGGCCATATAATGTATTTAAGGCCGCATACCTAGCAGAGGTTCTGTTTTCGGCAGTTCTCCAATGATTAAATAAAATTGTATTTTGCTGTTGCGCACCATTTGATGCTTTTAGATACTTCATTAAATCATATATGCCTTCATTTGCATTTTGCTGTGTAAACATAAGTCCGTCAAATTCAATCCAAGAATAAATTGTAGTAGGTGCAATTTGTGATTTAATTGGTATTAAGTTAGGCAAATAGTTCGCAACTCTTTTACTGCCATGACCAGGCATAATAGCAATTGTATTGTTAGGTAAATATTTTTTAGCGATATAAAATGCAACTTTCGTATAATCGCTTATAACACTGTAAATTCCTAAATTCAATTTAATTGAACGTGAAATAATTTCATGATCTTTTTCAAGTAATTTCAGTGCTGTTATATTTCTTCCTAATTGAAAAAATAAAACATCTAAATCGGATTGACTATTTTTAATTACGTTTGTCACCATTGTATCTTGAAGTATACTTTCGCCAAATTGTGCAACCGCAATTTTATTTACTTGCGCTTTAGTAGTGGCATCACCCCAGCCACCCATTTCTTCCGTGATTAATTCAAGTTCATCGATACTCGGATAATTATTAATTACCGACTTTACAGTGCGTGTAATTAGGGAAATATCCCCTTTTGACCTTGGCTCAATAGATACTTGAACACGTAGGCCAATAGACTGCGCATACTCAATTAAGGAGCGCATCCAAGCAACTGCCATTTTACTTTTTACAGGGGTGTTAGAATAACTTTTTTCAATTTCTGGGATACTAAATATTTTATCATTAAATCGAATATGATTAGTGAAAATTTGCATATTCGGAATGTCATGTTGTCGACCATAAAAAAAATTGCCGGCATAATCAACACTATCTTCAAAATTTACTTCATGCCATAAATTAGGATAACTATGAATTGCAATTTTATTAAAACGCATTCGAACCAAATTATTCAAATACGCTTTTGCTTCGGCTAGCGGATAAGATGAAATATCCATTGGGAAATTTACATGTTGTCTGATCCCTCTCCATCGCGTAAAAGGAATAATGGATTGGCTATCCCCTTTAAATATGCCTGTTTTAAAAACAGTGGGCACCACTACTCCAGTAATATCAAATTGGAAGCCTAAGTTTTCTAAAATCGTATATAAGGAATGCCCAATAGCTGCTTCATCCTCCCCTATACAAATCATATTTACTAAATTCCCTTGGGAATTGATGGTGTAACTAAATTGTCCGTTTTGATTAGCCCCTTTTTTAATTAATTTAATATTAAAGATGCTTTGATGAATACGACTATTAAATATGGCAACTTTGAGGTATTTAGAAAATTCAGTTTTAGCAAAATTTAATTTAGTCGTATCAGCATTTCCCTCATGGCTATAGTTAATGACCAACTGAGCATTAAGGGAAGTGTTCAATAAAACTAAACACAAGAATAATGTTAATTTTCTAAGCATTTCTTTTAAATTTAGAACTTTTCAGTAATTACTTTTAAAATTGATTGGCTTAAAATTATATTAAAATAGCATTAAAATATATTTTCAATAAAATATGAAAATTTCAACCAATTATTTACTTTCCTGTGATTTAAAAAACGCTATCATTTTATCATACAACTGACCTGCTGTTTTTTTATAATTTTTCATATTCAACACATTCATTTTTTCTAGCGGATCCTTGGATAAGTCATACAATTCCTGTGCGTAAATTTTATTAGCGCTAAATGGAGCTGTAGTTGTAAAATCGTTCATCCAAATGGTGTATCGATATTTTTCCGTTCGTAAACTATATCCCATTAATTTATTTTTCGAAAAGCCTGTTTTTTTAAATTCAACTTTATTTAAGTTTCGAGGATACTGACTAACGGAAAAGTGCTTAACCTGGCTTTTTTTATTCTGCATTAATGGTTTTAAACTTTTACCTTGCAATTGTGCAGGAATAGGCACATTTGCTAAATCACAAATAGTTGGAAAAATATCCAAATGCTCTGTTACTGAATTTGTTTTCCCGGATTTATACCCTGGTGCAGCAATGATCAATGGCGCACGCGTTGCTTGCTCTAGGTTGGTATGTTTTTCCCAAAGATCATGATCTCCTAAATGCCAGCCATGATCGCCCCACAACACAATAACTGTATTGTTTAAAGTACCAAGTGAATCTAATGTATTTAATAAAATACCCACCTGCGCATCCATATAAGACACTGAAGCATAATATCCATGAATGAGCTCTTTTTGTTTGTCCTCTTTTAAATATATATGTGCATCTGTCCCTTCACTAGTTGCAAACTCAGGTATATCTGTATAATTTCTTAATTCCCCTGATTTATGATAAGCAATTTCAGGCGCATCTTTTGCATGTTCACGAAATTCAGCTAAAGGCAAACTTGCACGATCATACAAATCCCAGTATTTCTTTGGCGCTACAAAAGGTAGATGTGGCTTATGAAAACCTACTGCCATAAAATAGGGTTTATTTGCCATAGTTAGTTGAACAATTTTTTCTTTTGCAAGCAATGCAATAACTCCATCTTCATAAGCATTGTCTGGAACATCGATGCATTCTGTGGCGGGACCTTTGAGGCTTGTAGGAATTTCATCATCCGCTTCTCCAGGTTTAATTTCTTTTTTTCTTTTGACAACAAATAATAATTTGGTTGCTGGTTTTTGATATTGATTATTTGCAGGAGTTCCCAACCCGTTTGCGTAATCGGAAGGCTTTGCAACTAAGTAGGTATCATTCCAGGAAATTGGATCAATTTTTTTTATGGCGCTACTAGGATGATAAATTTTGCCAGTTCCAACAGTTGTATATCCTTGTGAAATTAAATATTGCGGCAATGTTAAAATATCTGGATTCATATCACGCATCTGTGTTTTTAAATCCCAAATTTTAGTGATATCAGGACGCAACCCCGTCATTAAACTTGCACGCGTTGGACCGCAAACAGCCTGTTGACAATAATTGCGCATAAATACGGTGCTCATTTTAGCAAGACGATCAATATTAGGTGTCTTTACCATCTTATTGCCATAAGCCCCAATTTCAGGCTTTAAGTCATCTACTGCTATAAAAACGATATTAGGTTTGCTATTTGTTTGCGCATAGGATACTTTAATACCCATACAAAAAACTAAAATTAAAAAAAGAAGTGCTTTTTTCATTATAAAATTATTCATGATTAAAATTAAATATTTAATTATTAGTAATCCAAAGGAGTGGATTTCTTATGGGTAAATTTCTGATGACTTCGGCGGTCGTAGGAAAATGTTCCAATTTTGACCAAGTAGTTAGCCAATCTTGATTACCATAGGCTGTATAGCCAAATAGTAAAAAAGGATGAGCAACAGGCCAGTTTTCCCAATACATGATATCCTTAGGAAGGGTCCAACTATTTTTATTTGCAACAAAGGGATATAAAAATTCGATGCCCTTTTTCAAACTTACTCCATTAGCGGTTTTAAATTCCCACAAATTATTTTCTTTGCTAGATAACACATGTGCTAATGTAAACATGGCATCTAGATTAAATAGCGAATACCCGTAAGGCTTTGTCCGCTTTAGTTCCAAAGGGAAACTGCCATTCAAATCCATTTGTGAAGGAAGTAGCAGGGTTTTAAAGCGGTTATCACAATAATTAAGTAGCGTTTTATCATTAATTAACTTAGCAAAAACAGCTACTTGCATCGTCCAACAAGTACCATGATTATTTTTCGCTTCTCTTTCATCAATACCATAGGGATGCGTGGTCACCCATTGTAAATATTGTTGAAACCATTTTTTTATTTCAATTAAGTCCTCCGCTTTAATTGCATGTTGCTTTTCTAAAACCATAATACTTTGTGCAACTTCGATCATTTGAATCATGTCAATGATTCCTACACCCCTTCCAGTTACCTTTCCTTTGATGGCTTGTGCATACAATAAAGAAGGGTTCATTTTGGTTGCAGTATCCACGAACCATGCTTTACAATGTTGAATCGCTTTAACCGCATAATTGTTGTCCTTAGTTAAAAGATAAGCGGATGTTAAATTGCCCACCATTTGACTAAAACGAATCATGGCAAGACGATGTTCGGAAAAATTAGCTGGATTTGTTTGACCGTCCTTTTGAATATAAGGACCCGATGGATTTAATGCGTCAGGCCACCAATAATCAGCTTCTGAAAAAAAATCATGTACCCCGCCTGCCGATCGCCCACTTTGATATGAAGTAATAGTGATGGGTTTTGATTTTAAATCCTCATTTGCCTTGATTAAAATTTCTTTGGATAGTAATTGACCCACTTTTTTAAATAAAATGGGCTGCGCCTTCATAGATGGTGAAAACAAAATAGAGAACGATACTAATACGAATAATTTTTTCATTAAAAATGTATAAGATTTTTTACTTTTTAAAAGGCACTTTTACAATCACGGTTTCACCTTTGCCTTTATCATTGGTAATACTTTGTATGGTCCATAAATCGGTTAAATTATCACCATCAATAATGCTCCCACTATAGTCACCCCAAGATTGGCCATCGGTTGCACCCTTCCCTTGACCTACACTCACCATGGGTCGAACGGTATTTTTGGGATCCTTTGCATTTCGGTAAACAAACCTCGGACTAATAAAACTGTTTTCACTTACTTCCTGGAATCCAATTAAAACATCTTTGCGTTTATTAACCGCAATTGTGGTTTGAATATAATTAGTAGTATCGCTACGAATAATTCCGGTTTGAACTGTTGCACCTGTTTTAGCATTTATCTGATGCCATTGCACTGCCGACCTACCTTCACAATTGACGGCTTGTGAAAACCAAATATGGCCACTTTGAAAAACTAAATTTTTTGGATTACGATCACCACTAGATACCTTTTGGGTAGTACCAAATTGGGAAGAAGGGGGTGGGTAATCCATATATTGTAATTGATGCGGCTTAGAAGATACTTCCAGTACATAAGGAATTCCCTTTTCATTTTCGACTACTTTTTTAATTACAAACTTGTCGTCTTCAATGGAGAAGAAATATAAATCATCAATTGCATCCTGCATAAAAATGGGATGACCCAAACTTCCTTTAAAATGATACACCGTCGCATCCTTGCCTGCTTTGGCTTCCGCTGTTTTTAAAACAAATGTATTTTCAACTCCACCCGGATAGGAATAGCCAATCCATTTTTTACTATATCCAATCCCTCCGCCATCCACTTCGGCTGTCCTGGAAACTGGATACACATTCCATGCGCTTAAAGGATTATTGGTTTCAGAAACTGCAATGTTTACCGGTTTTGTTTTTGGCTTATCATAATACCACCATAAATCAAAGATGAAAACTTGATTGTGCATATCAAAACAAAGCTTCGGATCAATGCCATTATTAAAACAGCTTTGCTTCACCCCTTGGACATAGTTACCTTGTTTGTCATAAACGATAAGACCACTATTCGTGCCTTCCATTACATAACCACCACCCACTGCCACTTGCGGATCCACTTGTCGATTACCATCCATAGAGCCATTAAAAACTAAGTAGCCATTGACCATTTGCGGATTACCTCCTTGCTTACGCTCCGGACAAGTATTATCATTATTGAAATTATTTTTATGAATGGGCTTAACCACTTCGGTACTGGAAGGATACACTCTTTGCGTAGTTTGCGCATGCAAACAAGCAACAGAAAAAAGCAAAGCAATGGTTGTAGAAATTTTATTCATAAAAATATTTAGTAATTGTAGCTGGTTGAAAATTATTTAGTCAATGGAATGAAGTATCTATTTTTTAGGTAATTTATATATAGCATTTTAGCTTGCTATTAGTTTTAATTTGATTTATTTAGACAAACTTAATTGCTTAATAATTCGAACAGTGGCATCTTCAGATTGTATGGCAATAGGTTGTATCTTTTTTTGTTGGTAACTACTCGAGGCCCATTGCATAATTTTATTGTCAGGAAATTTTGCTTGTTGTTTTTTAATCCACTCTATTCCCTGACTTGTTTGATTCAATGCAGCATAAGCCCATAGTGAAATCAAATGATTCCCTGCATAAAAATTACTAATAGTGTTTGAACGTATTGGCATGAAATTAACAACGGCTAATAACATATCATTTGCAGCTTTGGTATTATTCAAATTTTTATAGCATAAATAAGCTAACCAGTTTTCCGTACGAATGTCAATGTCCTCATCGTAAGGTTTTCCAGCACCTAAATTTTCAGGCCATAATTTAGCTTCATTAATAAAATTAAGTGCCGCAGTATAATTTTTTTCCTGTAATTGAACCAAGGCCTGCATCAATTTTGCTTCTCGATACAATTCATGGCCAATGGTTGCACCCTCAAATGGTATAATATTTAAGGTTGCCAATAATTTATCAGCGGTAGTATACTGCTTATTATGCAGCAATGTTTTTGCATATAACATACCAATGATATAATTGTCCGTATGTGCTTTATAAAAAGGTGCTACTACTTCAAGGGCTTTAGCAAACGCAAACTGATTATTGTATAATTCAGTTAAGGTTTTAATATAACGCCATTGATTTTTATCAAGTGCGATGGCTTTATTTAAATCAGCGATAGTGGCTGTTAATATACTAGACTGTGTGGTTTCGCTCATGAATAAAGCAGCACGGGTAGCGTAGAATGGCGCATAATCAGGTTCCCCTTGCAAGGAAGTAAAAATAGCTTTTGACTGTGCTACTTTATTGCGATCCTTTAATAATAAAGCCAAATAATATTTAGGCTTCCAATGAGAAGATTGCTTAGTGGCCCATTCAAACACATCAAAATCCAAATTACGGAAAGGGAAAACGAAATCGGGCGCTGCGCTATTTGCCGAAGCTAAGTCAGCTGTAAATGTTTTGTTTTGTTTCGCATGGATATAAGCTAACCAATATTTCACCAGCGTATTCGCAGGGCAAATTGCCAGCACTTGCTCGGCTTCATTTAACAAGCCCACATTATAATAGTCGTTGGCGATTTGTAAATAAGTTTCAAAGGGCTGTTCATTTTGAATCAGGTTGTTAAATGAACGCAGCGCCTGATTTATTTTTTGCTCATCATAAGCTGCACTATGCCTTAATTTATAATAAGCATCAAAATTCACAAAGTGATTCAAAGGATCATAGCTTTTAATTATTTTGATGGTTTTATCATAATTGATTTGGTCATTGGTATATCGAAAAGCAATGGCTTGCAATTGAAGTGCGGCAATATTAATGGCGTTATAAGTAAGTGCTTTATTCGTATAGTCAATCACATTACTGTAATTTTTTTCTGCTAAATATAATTTAGCCAACTCTGTGTACGCGCCTGTTTTGTATTCGGCTGATAAAGTAGCTAAATCAAAGCCATCTTTCGCATCAACCGTATTCCCTAATGCTGCATTGATGATACCATAGTAATAGTTGGCACTGCCATCATGTGTATCAATACTTAAAGCCTTTTTAACTAAAACCAAAGCAGAATTATAATTATGATTACGGTATTGTAAAGACGACATTTTAACCAGGGCTGGCAAATAATTACTATCCATTTTAAGTGAAGTGGCAAGCGCAGCCTCTGCTTGGTCATATAATTTTTGATCCATGAATTCTTTGCCCTTAATATAAAAGCCGTTTGCGTTGTTCCAATCAAAATTGGAAGGGCTTTCCACTGGACGACTCAATACATTGGAACTAGAGGCACTGCTATAATTCAATTTAACGCCACCAATGCTTACTGCATAATCCCCTTGCGTTGGATTGTATTTAACGGAATCAACAAAGTTAATGGTAGGAGCTAAGGAAACTTGTTTTGAATAAATTATTTTATTGCCTACTTTAATTTCAATCGCATCATTAATTTGTTGTACAGGACAAAACATAATTTTAAGCCAGCCATTGTTTTGAACCATATTCAATGCGCCATACACTGAAGCCTCCACCATACCCTTGGTTTTATTCACTGCATACCAATATTCTTTCCAGGTATCGGTACTATAAGGTGAAAAGTTTACATGCTTAAACGGCGTGAACGTACTTTTTTCTGCATTTTGATTAAACAATTTACCCGATTGCACTTCAGTGTATTGTTGATCGGTATCGGTTAAGTATTTTTCCCAAATCATTCCTTGACGTGATAAGCCCCAAATCCATATTTTTTTACCCGCCTTGTCATCATGATTACTATAACGAACCATGCCATAATCATCATCATGCCAATAGGTACCGAAAAAATTAGTGTACTTACCAAACACATGGTATGATTTATATGTACCAAAATTATTGTTATTATAAAAGGAAATATTTTTACCGTTGTCTTTGTTTATTGGCCAATCATTGTATTCCCCTTCATGACCAATGTATTTATTACCTGGATAAATGTATTCCAAATTGCCACTCACTTTTAAACCCACATTCATCCAATGATAATAAGGCTGTTCTGTAGGTGTACTATTATACCAAAATGATTGTGTCGTAAAAAAAGCTTTATCCTTCGGAAGGTTTATTTCCATGCGCCAATTGGTAAGCGTTAATAAATCAAGTACGCCAATGGTACAACTCACACTCCCATCCTCTTTTTTAGTAATAATGTAATCCACCGGCGTAGCGCAATTAGGGGTGTGGCCAATGATACCATAGTTGGCTTCAATACCACCACTGGTCCAAGGACCGCGCATAGCAACATCTCTGAATTTTACGGTATGGTTATAATATAAAAAAGGCTCGTTTGTTTTTTTATCTATCGCCGCCCAAATTTTACCTCCAACTTCTGGTAAGATTAAAATTTTGATAAAATCATTTTCAATTTCTACTACTTTCCATTTTTTTTGAACACCCGTTTCGGTGAAACCATCAAAACGGAAGTAAGGATAAATTTTAGAAAAATTAGCAATAGGGTCAGGATCCGAAAAAGGATAAGTAGTGAACTCCTTTTGATATTCACTAAACTTTGCATCCTGCTGCGCGTAAACAAAACTGTAGTTTGATAATATCAAACAAAGCAAAAAGCCAATTAGGTATTTCATAAAATATATTTAAAGTACTTATCTATGAAATTATAAAAATTAGCGCAGTAATCATACAATAGGCAAAGAATATTTTCTTACTAAAACAGGTTTAAATGAAAGCTAAAGCTTGAAACGCATCCATTACAGGAATAGTACTTTTTTTAAACCCTTTCTTACCCCTTGAAACGATAAGACTTATCTTAGGTGTTGATTTAGCTGAAATATATTGTACGCCATCTTCAAAATCATCGAAGCCAGAATTTACCGCCTTATTGATGACAGGTTGATCAGTTGCAATGATAGCGGTGCATTTTAATAAATCTTGAATGATTACCAAACATTTATTATGGGCTATTTTATTTATACGAAGTATATAATAAATAGTGGTGTAAGATGTTGCTGAAATATAAATTTTAATTTTATTTTCTTTCGCTAATCTATATAATTCTATGGCGTTAATATCAAATGGGGATCTGGCTGCAAAAATATCAATAATGATATTGATATCTAAAAATATATGTTTCATTTAAGTTTATTGTATTTTTCTAATAAATAGTTGCCAATCTCCTTTTTATAATCATAATCATCAGGCACGCTGATAATACCTCTATATTTTTCAATTACACTATTTAACTTTTTTGCACTGTCCTTAATTCTAGTTTTAGATTTTTCACTGGCCACCGCCTTTAAATAATTCTCCACCATGGACGATAAACTTGTATCCGCTTTTTTGGCGTATTTTTTTGCATTGTAAATCACGGCATCATCCATGACTAGGGTTAACTTCGTTTTCAATACACGTGTAATTTTATATATAAATGTACGTGTAAATTGGTAACTAATAAAAAATAAATGCTGGGATAAATCCTTTAGAATCCTTTCTAGGAAGTATATTTGTGGCATGGGGCAGAAAAAATTAATCAAGTTTGCAGCGATCAAGGAATACGAGAATGTGTTGGAATACCCCCAAGGCATGCCAGGCAAATGGAATTCGTTTTTTGAAAACCTAGCCAATGGCCCCTACCCAATTTCATTAGATGAACTGTTGGTTGTTAAAAGTGATACGTCTACACAAACACCAGTCAAAACGCTTACATTGGAGCTGGCTTGTGGTCGTGGCGAATACGCAGTAGGACTAGCACGCATGTTTCCTGATCAAAACTTTTTAGGATTAGATGTTAAAGGCAATCGTATATGGAAAGGCGCCAGTATTGCTAATAAAGAAGTAATTAAAAATGTAGCTTTTGTAAGAACCCAAATTGAACAAGCCATTCAGTATTTTTCAAAGGAGGAGGTAAATGAGATATGGATTACATTCCCCGATCCACAATTAAGATTGTCCAAAGCAAAAAAGCGTTTAACACATCCGCAATTTTTAAGATTGTATCAGCAATTTTTAAAACCGGGAGGATCAGTGCATTTGAAAACGGATAGCCCCAACCTATTTGAATTTACGATGGCAGTGATTAAGTTATTTGACTTAACCTTAGTAAAGCAAAGTGAAGATATATATGGGGAACCGCATATAGATCCAAGATGTGCGATCAAAACTTATTATGAAGGTTTAAATATAGCCGGGAGCAATCGAATCCATTATATTGAATTTAAGATTGATAAGGAATTACCAAAAGCCAAGGATGAGCTACTAAAGGAAATTATCGCTGAATTTGAAGTGACTGAAACCCACGATGCTAAAAGGGAAAGAGGGATAAAGCCAATAAATTGATTTAGGGCAAACAAAAAAGTCCTTTAGCTGTTATAAGCGATAAGGAACTACCGAAAATTAAATAAATGATTGAAGGAATACAATATTATAAGGACCCTGACGGGAAATGGGTATTTACAGCAGCTTACCACAAGGAAAGAGGTTATTGTTGTGGTAATGCCTGCAGACATTGTCCTTATCAATATGAAGCGGTACCAGAACCAGTTAAAACGAGGTTATTACTTATAAAAGAATTAAGTAAAATTAAAAGTCCCCATGCAATACACAGCAAAGACGAATGATTTTTTTCAAAACGTATTTGATGTCGTACGCCTTATTCCCAAAGGCAGGGTTACCAGCTATGGTGCCATTGCAAAGTATTTAGGGACTGGGGGGAGTTCCCGAATGGTGGGATGGGCCATGAATGCATCTCATCATGTAAAACCAAAAGTCCCTGCACATCGTGTTGTAAATAGAAACGGCATGCTCACCGGGAAAGCGCATTTTACTACACCTACACTCATGGAAGAACTATTATTAAAAGAAAAAATAAAAGTCAAGAACGAAACCATCCTTGACTTTGAAAAACTATTCTGGGACCCAGTGATTGAATTGGGGCTTTAATAATATATATGAATTAACTTTAGGTGCGGTAAATTCTAGCGGTCAAAAAATGATGATAAACCCAAAAGAATCTCTGAAACTTATTAATCAATATTTTCAAAAGCCATAAATCATGAATAATAATGGAACCTGCAGGTGTTGATTTTTTGATTGGGCCAAGTAAAATGACGAAAAAAGACTTTCAAGAAATAAGTGCCTATATAAAGAAACACAAGATTGAAAATTCTAAAAAAATAAATAAAAGTAATAAAAAGACCAAGATTGTAAAATAAAACATCCATTTCGATTTAAATAAAGAGCCCGTGCGATAAATTTCGCGCGGGCTCTTTGTTTATTATAACAAAATAAATTGTATTAACTCTTATTATAATGAAGATTGGCTTTAGCTATAGTAAGGCTTTATCATCATATATACCAACGGACCAGTTACTGCTACATAAAACCACAAAGGCCAGGTACGTTTTGCTATTTTTTTATGGGCTTCAAATTCACCTGTTAAGGCGC
>Ga0214168_1000288_pt1 | contig 20691 bp, 19 predicted proteins | sample LakMenepilimnion_FD_153002 | JGI IMG/M metagenome (GOLD analysis project Ga0214168, IMG submission 153002) | Freshwater microbial communities from Lake Mendota, WI - Practice 29OCT2010 epilimnion v4 | ecosystem: Environmental > Aquatic > Freshwater > Lake > Epilimnion/Euphotic zone | place: Lake...
GTTCCGCGAGTTAAATCTAAAATCCAACGGGCGCTGGCATGTCCATCGCGTGTTGGATATGAAAGATTTATTGTCCAAACTCCATCTTCGCGGCGATAAGCACTCCAATCAAGATTAGTTGCATCAACTCCACGTGCACCAAGGCGCTCAACTACTACATCACCAAGAACTCCACCACTTCGACTGCGTTTAATCTCAGTGTCAAGGGCGCGGGAAATAATGTGATTGCGTTCGTGAATGATTGGTCCAGCAAATCTTTCAATTTTTTCAATTGGAGTGCCAGTTGTCGCGGCTAACTCTTCAGCAGTTTCGCCAGCGCGAAGTCGTGATTGAATCTCTTTAATGGTGAGTGGTGAATCAGTGATCACTGCGGTCAAATGTGGTTGATGCAGTGAAGTAGCGCGCTTACGAGCACGGTAGTGATTTCCACTCTCGTCGGCGAGGGTGATCCACTCACCATCTTCGGAAAGAATCCGCAGCTCTTTGTCCATGCCGGTAAGCCTAGCCATCTGCAAATGGAAAAGTCGGTAGATAGAGGGGCAGGTGTCCCAAAAGTGATTGGATAAGGGGATGGATTACCCAGGACTTGTTCAGATCGCAGAAAAGGTGGCTTTAGCCGCCGGATCATTGCTGCTTGAGCGCCCTGCCATTCTTGAAGTTTCGACAAAATCTAGCGAGGTAGATGTCGTTACTCAGATGGATCGGGCAAGTGAGGCTTTGATTACTTCGATGCTCGGAGAACTTCGACCAGAAGATGGATTACTGGGCGAAGAAGGCGCAGATGTACTTAGCAAATCTGGAGTTACCTGGGTAGTTGATCCAATCGATGGAACAGTGAATTACCTTTATGGATTGCCTGGTTGGAATGTGAGTGTCGGCGCGCAAATCGATGGGCAATCTGTTGCAGGCGTTGTGTATGCACCACACTTAACTGGCGGAACAATTTGGAGCGCAACACTTGGTGGAGGCGCTTTTGTTTCGACAAATAAAGGAGAGCCGCAAAAAATCAAAGTGAACGATCCGGTTGAATTAAGTCATGCACTGCTGGCAACTGGTTTTTCATATTCGCGTGAAACCCGGATTGACCAAGGCTCAAAATTTGCAAAGATAATTCCAGAAGTGCGTGACATCAGGAGATTCGGTGCAGCAGCGGTTGATTTATGTTTTGTGGCACAAGGTGCGGTCGATGGATTTTTTGAGATTGGTTTAAAGCCATGGGATTTAGCAGCTGGGGGATTAATCGCAACTGAAGCCGGTGCAACATTAAGTAATTTAAGTGGTGGTCCAGCTGATGAAAGTTTTACTATCGCTGCCGGACCACATCTTCATGCAAATCTGCTTAAGCTTTTAAATTAACGGCGATAAACAGTTATTTCAGGCACGTACTCGACATTTGCATCCAGTGGGAATATTGGACGGCGACAAATAGTGTGACCTAGAGATGGAAGATTTGCACTTGTACTTCCAGGTGCATCAACATTTATGTAAGTAGTTGCCCAATTCGCATACATATGGTCTTGGCAATGTGGAGATTTCACAATTACCAGATCAAATTTTTCGGGAAATAGACCATGTGCGAAGAAGAGCGAACGGTTATGCAAACTCACAGGTTTGCTAACTAACACCAAAGTCATATTTTTGACTTTCAGTACAGCGCAATTTCCCGCGTGCCAAGGTTCACCCTCAGCTTCGTTATTAAATTCGCCATCGCTCAACATTTGCACTTTGCCGGTAACTTCAAAAGGGGTGTACCGCGGATCTAATGCGCCACCAACATTTGTAGTTACGGTATTTCCAATTCCGGCTTTAAAGGCAGCAGCCACTGCAGCAGGGTCTGTTAGTGGAGCCAGGACGGTTCCGGAATAACCCTGTTTAATCAACTCGGCAAGGATCACGTTGCTATCTCCGCAAGCACCAGAGCTTGTCGCATCAGCAGCATCAACTAAAATTGTGGTTCCACTTTTTGCAGCACATGCTTGCGCTACTGCGCCAGGAACTGAAGTTAGGAAAGCCTGCATTTTTTCGCGATCACGCCAAAACTCAGCAGCAATTTTGGTTGCAGTATCTACTGCTAATTTCTCATCATCATTTGTAGAGATAATTACATTAGAGGAGACATCTGGAACATCAGTAAATGGATTGCCAATGAAGATTCCAGCAGATAAACCAGTAGCAGAGTTTTCGACAGCAACAGCCTCGGCCACACGTTTACCAAAAATTCCAGTTTTAGTCTTTAACTCATCACCGCGAACTAATGCAGGGATGCGTGCACGAACTGTTACTGGCTTAGCTTTGCCATCCATGATCTTTAACAAAAGTTTGGCCGAACGCTCACCAGTTTCATACAAATCTATATGTGGGTAAGTGTGATAAACGGTAACAGAATCGCAATTCTTCAATACTGGATCAGTAATTACTCCATGAAGATCAAAAGAGGCAACAATTGGGATCTGCTCGCCAACAATCTTGCGGGTTTCAACCAACAAATAGCCTTCAGGGTCTAATTGATCATCAGCACCCATGGAACCGTGCAAGCAAAAATAAATACCATCTAATTTTGCGGCCGCGTGCGCACTTCGAATCGCATCTAAAAAGCTTTCCGAAATATGTTTCCATGCCGCAGCCGATGTAGTCCCACCAGATGTAATTGAGCGCGCGCCAAAACCGGGAACTAACTCAATATCTGTCCGTGAATCAAAGTGGTGAAGGGCTCCAGCGATCTCGGTGCGAAGTGGGCGGTGTTCGGCAAATAGTTGGGCTGGGGTAGCCAAGCGAAAGCTCTCCAACTGGCTCGGAACTGGGTTAAAGGAGGCGATCTCTTGGCAACATTCGGCGATCAGGATTCTTTTCATGCGGGCGAGTCTAGGAGCGACAGCTAGGTTACGGTAGCGTAACCTTCTCATCCGTAACCGCTTTATGATCGCCTTTCGATCTCGATTGGAGCCTGCTGTGGCCAGTTATGACCCAAAGATTCAATCTCGCTTGATCCGCGACCTTGAGCCAGTAGTTGCCAAAGAGCTAGATCGCCACTTAGCGATCCAAAAGAATTGGTACCCACATGAGTATGTGCCATGGAGCGAAGGGCGCACCTTTGCTGGGCCTTTAAATGGCGATGCGTGGGAAGCAAAAGATTCACGGTTAACTGATGTCGCTCAAAACTCACTAGTTTTGAATTTACTTACCGAAGACAACCTGCCGAGTTATCACACCGAGATCACTCTCTCTATGGGTCAAGATGGCGCGTGGGGAAATTGGATTCACCGCTGGACTGCTGAAGAAGCCAGACATGGAATTGTTTTACGGGATTATTTAATGGCTACTCGCGGGGTTGATCCAATTGAATTGGAAGATCTCCGAATGGCACATATGAGCGTTGGTTATCAAACCCCATATGAAGATGACATGTTGCACACCGTTGCTTATGTAACTTTTCAAGAGTTAGCGACGCGAATCTCGCATCGAAACACCGGACGGATTTCTGATGATCCAATTTGCGAATCGATGTTGTCTCGCGTAGCACTTGATGAGAATTTGCATATGCTTTTTTATCGCAATTTAATCGGCGCAGCGATTGAGATGGAACCCGATGCAGTCGTTGAAGCAATCGCTGATGTAGTGGTTAATTTTGCAATGCCTGGTTATGGCATCCCTGGATTCGGACGTAAATCGGTCCAGATTGCGCTCGCCGGTATTTATGACCTTAATCTGCACTTAGAAGAGGTAGTCCAGCCAGTATTGCGGGCCTGGGGAGTGATGGATCTGACTGGGTTATCAGCCGCAGGTGAAGCCAATCGCGACAAGCTGGCCGCCTTCTTAGCGCAGACCAAGATCGATGCAGAGCGGTTTATGGACAAGCGAGAAGTTCATTTTGAGCGTCAAGCGGCCCGTGGATTGCAAATTACCCGGCTTTCTTAAGGCTAGTTAGTTCTGCTCAGCTCTGGACACGCATCAGCGGATGCAACCCTTTTTGCAGTTGAGAGGCATAATTCGGCTCGCACGGTTGTTGTAGCAGATATCAGTAGCAACAACTAAAAACTAAGCAAGAAGAGAGGGAGGGCGAAATGGCAACAGATTACGACACGCCCCGAAAAGTCGATGAAGAGTTACATGAGGAATCACTTGAAGAGTTAAAGGCCCGCCAGGTTGATAAGAAATCTGGACAGGTTGATATTGATGAAGCAGAGGCGGCTGAAAATCTAGAACTTCCCGGTGCCGATCTTTCCGGTGAAGAGCTAACAGTTCGAGTTTTGCCAAGGCAAACCGATGAATTTACTTGTTCTAAGTGTTTCTTGGTTCATCATCGCTCGCAATTAGCAAAAGGCGATGGCCCAACTTCAGTATGTCGTGAGTGCGCTTAAAGTTTATTAATTGCGCTGACAAGTTTTTCGGTGTTCTTACTAGAAATTAACCAGTAAGGCACCGGATCATTTGCATCATTAACTTCGACCTTGACTCCACCTTTTACCCAAAATCTAACTTCAGTAAATGCAATTGCATTTGCATCGCGCCCACGAAGACGTTTCATCTCTGCAGAATTTAGTGCGGTAACTTCGCCAATAAATTTCTTTTCGATTTTTGCACCGGCAACAAATAATTTGCCATCTTTTACTTCAATAATTAATCGGCTGCGATAAATTCCAATTGAGGTGAGAATTGTTAGCAGTAGAGTTACTAACCAACCCCAAGTTGAACCATAAGCTGAAGCAAAAATCACACCGATTGATGAGATCAAGAAAAAGGCGAAAGAAATCGGAGCCAACGATGGGTAAATCACCTCGCGGAATGTGGGGCGATTGCCGGATTTGTTATCTGCATTGGGCGCCATAGAGATCACGGTACTCGGTTAGCGGTATCCTGTTACTTATGAGTCGTGTTGCAAGCACCACAGCCCCTGAAGGTGCAGTTATTCCGCCACGACATCCAAAAGCACCTGGAATCGGCACCAAAATCCCATCCCACTTCGGCCATTGCTTTGGTTGTGGTGATTTACATCCAACCGGATTGCATTTAGTTGCGCACGCAGGTGAGGGCGCAAACCTAACTGCTGAATTTACGGTCACTCACGATCATCAAGGTGCGCCCGGGTTAGCCCATGGTGGTTTGTTGTCATTGGCATTTGATGAAGCGTTAGGAAAGTTGATGTGGTTAATTCGCTCTCCTGCGGTTACTGCCAGATTGGAAACCGATTTTCTAAAGCCAGTTCCGATGGGAAGTACTTTGCACATCACCGCCGAAATTTCAGGCCAGGTAGGGCGCAAGGTTTATACCCGCGCAGAGGGAAGGTTAGATTCTCCGGATGGCCCACTTGCTGTTAAAGCTGCAGCGTTATTTGTAGTGGTGCCAATGTCACACTTCTTAGAAAATGCTCCCGCAGAGTATTTGAAACATGTTCGTGCACATCCAGAGTTATTAGCATTTGTGGATCCAGATTTCGAGATTAACCCATGAAAGATTTGCTAATTACTCGGTTAGATCCAGATCTGCCACTTCCAGGTTACGCAAAGCCTGGGGATGCCGGAGCAGATTTGTATTCGCGAATCGACATAACTTTGCCACCAGGGGAGCGCGCTTTAATTCCAACCGGAATCGCAATTGCATTGCCTCCTGGATACGCGGCATTTGTGCACCCACGATCTGGAATGGCAATAAAGCAAGGAATGTCATTAGTTAATACACCTGGAACTATTGACGCTTCATATCGCGGTGAGATTCAAGTTATCGCGATCAATCATGATTTAACAAAGCCGATTGAAATAAAACGCGGTGATCGAATTGCGCAATTAGTTATTCAGAAAGTTGAGCATCCAGAATTTGTTGAAGTCACTCATTTGCCAGGTACTGATCGTGGCACTGGTGGATTTGGATCGACCGGCAAAGCATGAGTGACGATAAAGAAAAAGTTGTAAATGCACTTGGTGGCACAAGAGGTTTAATTGATTCTGGACTTCCAGCCTTAGTTTTTATGGTCTCATTTTATTTTACAAAAGAAATCAGGCCTTCTGTTACTTACGCGCTAATTCTTTCTGCATTATTGACGTTAGCGAGATTGATTAAGAAGGACACAATTCAACATGCGCTATCAGGATTGTTTGGTGTAGCAATTTGCGCATTCTTCGCAACTAAAACTGGAAAAGCCGAAAATTTTTATTTGCCAGGCCTGATCATCAACGTGGTTTACGGATCTTTGTATTTATTTTTGAATTTAATTAAGTTGCCAATTTTAGGATTAATCCTTGGCCCAATTTTGGGGGAAAACCTTGCTTGGCGTAAAGATCCAATTCGGCGGGCTGCTTACATCAAAGCTGGTTGGCTGTGGGTGGGATTATTTTTTGGTCGCCTCGCGGTGCAATATCCACTTTATCGAGCCGGGAATGTTGACATGCTTGGTATAGCCCGACTTGTTATGGGTTACCCATTATTTATCGCCGTAGCGTGGGGCAGTTGGTTGATTATCAGAAATGTTCCCAAGGCTAAAAGTGAGACAGAAGCAGAAATAGAACCGGCTTAATTTAAATTAATGTTCTGGAGCAAAACAACGTTGCAATAAAGGCTCAGCCGAAGCAGCAGCGATAATTATTAACTCATCGCCAGTAGCAAATGCATCTGCAGGTTTAGGAGTTAACACTCGACCATCTCGCAAAATTGCTGCAAGTGCGGAATCTTCGGGAAGTTCGACATCAGCAACTCTTTTACCAACACAAGGACTATTTGCTGGCAATGTAATTTCGACCAGGTTGGCCTCTCCCGCACGGAGTGAAAATAGTCGAACCAAATCACCAACAGTCACAGCCTCTTCAACTAATGCGGAAAGCATTCGCGGAGTAGAAACTGAAACATCTACCCCCCAAGAAGAATCAAACATCCATTCATTTTTTGGGTGATTAACTCTCGCCACAACGCGAGGCACGCCATATTCGGTTTTCGCCAAAAATGATGCCACTAAATTGACTTTGTCATCGCCAGTTGCGGCTACAAATACTGAACAGTCACTTAACTTTGCATTATCTAGTGATGCGATTTCGCAAGCATCAGCCATCAACCAATCTGCGTCTTGAACTGAATCCATTTTCATAGCTGCTGGATCTTTGTCGATCAGCAATAAACTGTGACCATTGCTTAGAAGTTCGCGAGCAATTGCTCGTCCCACATTTCCTGCTCCAGCAATTGCAACTCTCATTTACATACCCCCAGGAGATTGCGCCAGAGTTGATTCAAGATTTTCGCGTTGATCTCCCAAAACTAACATGTGAACCAGATCGCCTTCTTGTAAAACTGTGTGGCTGTCAGGAAGCACGCCTTTTCCTAAACGAGTTAAGAAAGCTAAACGTGCTCCAGTGGCTTCCTCAATTTTTGTTGCGGGTTGGCCATACCAACCTTCGTGAATGTGAACTTCAAGTAATTTTATTGAACCAGTTGGATCTTGCCATTCTGGAAGTGAGCCATCAGGAATTAAGCGGCGCAAGATTTGATCCGCCGTCCAAACCACCGTTGCAACTGTTGGAATTCCAAGACGCTGATAAATCTCGGCTCTACCTGGATCATAAATACGTGCAACAACATTTTTTACACCATAAGTTTCGCGGGCAACTCGGGCCGCCAAAATATTTGAGTTATCACCATTACTTACCGCTGCAAAAGCATCTGCGCGATCAATTCCGGCTTCAAGCAATGTGTCGCGATCAAAGCCAACGCCAGTGACAGTAGTCCCGTCGAAATTTGAACCAAGTCTGCGGAATGACTCTCTATTTTGATCAATAATTGCCACGCTGTGGCCGGCTTTTTCTAACCGTTGGGCGATCAGCGTTCCGACGCGACCGCACCCCATTACGACAACGTGCATAAGGGCAAACCTACACCCGATACCCTCGCGTCATGAGCGCAACGGGCAGATCCAGCAAGACCAATCAAAACGGCAGTAAAGCCGTGAAATTGCAGATCGGCCAAGTTGTCGAGGTTGAAATCGCTTCAATGGCTCATGGTGGCCACGGAGTTGCCCGGCACGATGGTTGGGTAATTTTTGTCCGGTACGCCATTCCTGGCGAACGTGTGAAAGCTCAGATCACTTCCACAGGTTCGACATTTTGTCGCGGTGATGCAATTGAAATCTTGATTGAATCACCAGATCGCGTAAAGCCTCCCTGCAAGCACGCAAAAGCAAAAGGTTGTGGCGGTTGTGATTTTCAATTTATTTCACCCGCTGCGCAACGCAAGTTTAAAAGTGGAATTATTAAAGAGCAGTTCGCGCGTTTGGCGAAGATGGATATTGATGTAGAGGTACAAGCATTAACAATTGATGGAGTCGAAGATGGTCTTGGGTATCGCACCCGGATCTCGATGCATGTCGGGAGAGATGGCGAAGTTGGATTTCTGGGAGCCAGATCGCATGAGCTTTATGCAATTGATGATTGCTTAATCGCCTCACCCGCATTAGATCTTCCCGAAGTTACAAAACAACGATGGGCATCACAAGATCGTGTTGAAGTGCTGACTTCATCGACGGGGGATCGGTCAGTTGTACTTGAAAAAAATGAAATAGTTCGAGTTGCTGATGGCCCGATGTTGCAAACCGAAGTAGTGGAAGTAGCTGGAGAAAAATTTGAATACCAAGTAAGTATCGATAGTTTTTGGCAAGGAAATAAAAAAGCGCCTGAAGTTTTTATCGCTCGCGTTTTATCAGAACTCGAACCTAAATCTGGTGATGTCGCACTTGATCTTTATGGGGGAGTTGGCTTATTTGCAAAACCACTTGCTGCCCGTGGGTGCACTGTTGAATTGATCGAAACTGGAGCAAGTGCAATCAAGGATGCAAAAGTTAATTTTGCAAACACCGGTTCAGTTTCAATTCATCAAGGCGATGTCGCTAAATATTTACCGCGATTAAATAAAGTTGATTTAATTGTGCTTGATCCGCCACGTGCTGGTGCGGGAAATGACGTAGTGATTCAGATGGCCAAATTAGCTCCACGGGCGATCTGTTATGTCTCTTGCGACCCTGCCTCGTTGGCTCGAGATACCGCCTATCTGGCTGAAGCCGGGTATAAATTACGCTCGATTGCAGCCTTTGACGCCTTTCCAATGACCGCTCACGTCGAGTGCATTGCTACCTATATTCCGGTAATATCTTGATATCAAGATAGATTTGAAAGGCGCCCAATGAGCGAAATAAGCAAGGATTCCTTAAAAAGCAAGAGCGTATTAAATGTAAATTCAACGGATTACGAGATCTTTGATATCACCCGTGTAGCCGGTGCTACCAATCTTCCATTTAGCTTAAAAATCTTGCTTGAGAATCTATTGCGCCATGAAGACGGTGCAAATATCACCGCTGAACAGATCAAAGCACTTGCAGCATGGAATCCAACTGCAGATCTCGAGACCGAAATTCAATTCACACCCGCTCGAGTCATTATGCAAGATTTCACTGGAGTTCCATGTGTAGTTGATTTAGCAACAATGCGTGAGGCGATTGCAGATCTTGGGGGAGACCCAACCAAAGTAAATCCACTCGCTCCTGCAGAATTAGTTATTGATCACTCAGTGATTGCAGATTTCTTTGGAACCAATACTTCTTTTGAACAAAATACAGATGTTGAATACGAGCGCAACCGTGAGCGTTATCGTTTCTTGCGTTGGGGACAAGGCGCCTTTGATGAATTTAAAGTTGTTCCTCCCGGAACTGGAATTGTTCACCAAGTAAATATTGAATTTTTAGCAAGAGTCGTTATGACTAGAGAAGTTTCCGGTGTTTTACGTGCGTATCCAGATACTGTTGTTGGTACCGATTCACACACCACGATGGTTAATGGTTTAGGTGTACTTGGTTGGGGCGTTGGTGGAATTGAAGCCGAAGCAGCATTGCTTAGCCAACCAGTTTCGATGTTGATTCCAAGAGTTGTCGGTTTCAAATTAACTGGAAAATTACCAATTGGCACTACTGCCACAGATCTAGCCTTAACAATCACTCAGATTTTGCGTAAACATGGAGTTGTTGGAAAGTTTGTGGAGTTTTACGGTCCAGGCGTTGCTGAAATTCCAATGGCTAACCGAGCCACAATTGGAAACATGAGTCCTGAGTACGGCTCTACATGTGCGATCTTCCCAATTGATGAAGAGACATTGCGATACATGCGATTAACTGGCCGCAGCGAAAGTCAAGTTGAATTAATCGCCTCTTATGCAAAGTTACAAGGACTTTGGCATGACCCATCAGTAGAGCCACGGTTCTCTGAAGTTGTAGAACTTGATTTAGGAACGGTCGTTCCATCAATCGCTGGTCCAAAACGTCCGCAAGATCGAATCTCACTAACTGATTCGAAATCTGAGTTTGCAAAAGTTCTTCCAACTTACTTCACCGAAAAAACTGGAAAATCACCAGTCGCAATTGGCGTAAATGGAAAAGCAACCACAATCAAAAATGGCGATGTAGTAATTGCTTCAATTACTTCTTGTACAAACACTTCAAATCCTTCAGTGATGCTTGGTGCAGCGCTTTTAGCCAAAAAAGCTGTTGAAAAAGGCTTAACATCAAAACCTTGGGTGAAGACAACTCTCGCTCCGGGCTCAAAAGTTGTTATGGATTATTACGAGCGTGCAGGTTTGATGCCTTATATGGAAAAACTTGGATTTAACTTGGTTGGTTATGGTTGCGTAACTTGTATTGGAAACTCAGGTCCGCTTCCAGTTGAAATTAGCAAAGCCGTTAATGAGCAAGATTTAGCAGTAGCGGCTGTTTTGTCAGGCAATCGCAACTTCGAGGGCCGCATTAGCCCTGATGTAAAGATGAATTACTTGGCATCGCCGCCACTAGTTGTTGCATATGCACTTGCTGGAACCATGGATCATGATTTTGAGAAAGATCCACTAGGCAATGATGCAAATGGTGCACCGATTTTCTTGCGAGATATTTGGCCATCAGCACAAGAGATTGCAGCGGTTGTTGAATCATCGATAACTTCAGCGATGTTTACTAAAGATTACGCCGGTGTATTTGATGGCGATCATCGTTGGAAAGCACTTGATACTCCAACTGGAAAAACTTTCGCCTGGGATGCTGATTCAACTTATGTCCGCAAACCTCCGTACTTCGAAGGAATGCCACGCAATCCCGTTGCAGTTAAAGATATTAAAGATGCCCGAGTACTGGCGAAATTAGGCGATTCAGTAACAACTGATCACATCTCACCTGCTGGAAATATCAAAGCGGATTCACCTGCTGGAAAATATTTAGCTGAGCATGGCGTCGATCGTAAAGATTTCAATTCATACGGATCACGACGTGGAAATCACGAAGTGATGATCCGTGGAACTTTCGCAAATATCCGATTGAAAAATCAATTACTAGATGGAGTTGAAGGTGGCTTCACTAGAAATTACTTAAATGGTGGAGAGCAATCCACGATTTATGACGCATCAATGGATTATCAAAACAGTGGAGTTCCGCTAATAATTCTTGCCGGTAAAGAGTATGGATCGGGATCATCACGCGACTGGGCTGCAAAAGGAACTGCACTTCTTGGTGTCAAAGCGGTAATTGCACAATCTTATGAGCGGATCCATCGTTCAAATCTGATTGGAATGGGAGTGCTGCCTCTTCAATATCTCGAGGGTGAAAGTGCGCAATCATTAAACTTGACTGGTGATGAACTCTTTTCGATTACTGGGATTGAGGAACTCAATTCAGGGTCAACACCTCGCGAAGTAACAGTTTCATACGGAGATAAATCCTTCCGCGCACTGGTGCGGATAGATACCCCCGGTGAGGCCGATTACTACCGACACGGTGGCATCATGCAGTACGTGCTCAGATCCCTTCTGCCGAGCGGAAAGTAGCTCACCAAGTAGAATATGAGCCTTATCTTTCACGGGGGGCGATATGAGTGATTTATTAAGCTCTATAAACAGCCCTGCGGATTTGCAAGGTTTGAGCCAAGAGCAATTGGATCAACTCTCACTTGAGATCCGCACTTTCCTAATCAACTCAGTGAGTAAGACCGGTGGTCATCTAGGACCAAATCTTGGTGTTGTTGAATTGAGTATCGCGATACACCGAATTTTCGAATCTCCGAAAGATGTAATTTTGTTTGATACTGGACATCAATCATACGTCCACAAAATTTTGACTGGCCGTGCAGATGGCTTTGAAAAACTTCGCCAACGTGGGGGATTGTCTGGTTATCCAAGTCGCTCAGAAAGCGTGCACGACGTAATTGAAAACTCTCATGCATCCGCTGCACTTTCATGGGGAGATGGAATCTCGCGCGCATTTTCACTTCAAGGTGCCGCAGATCGAAGTGTTGTTGTAGTTGTTGGAGATGGTGCACTTACTGGTGGAATGTCTTGGGAAGCGTTGAATAACATTGCTGCAGCAGAAAAGCGCTCTCTTGTAATTGTCGTTAATGACAATGAGCGTTCATACAGTCCAACTATTGGTGGAATTTCAAATTACTTAACTACTTTGCGCACCACCCAAGGATATGAAAAATTCTTGGACTGGGGAAAGAACGTTTTAGAGAAGACCCCGGTTGTTGGCGGACCGATTTTCGAAACTTTGCATGGGATGAAAAAAGGAATTAAAGACATCATTGCCCCACAAGGCATGTTTGAAGATTTAGGAATCAAATACATAGGCCCAGTCGATGGTCATGACATTTCGGCTCTAGAGCGGGCACTTGAGCAAGCAAAACAATTTGGCGCTCCAGTAATCGTGCACGCAATTACTGAAAAAGGTCGCGGCCATACACCTGCCGAGCAAAATGAAGCGGATAAATTCCACTCAGTCGGCGTAATTGATCCTGAAACTGGTGAGCCAGTCAGCACTACAGCAACAAGTTGGACTTCAGTATTTTCAAATGAGTTAATCGAAATTGCGCGAAAGCGTGAAGATATTGTGGCACTTACAGCAGCCATGCTTGGACCAACTGGTTTGGATAAATTCCAGGCAGAGTTTCCATCCCGGACAATAGATGTCGGAATTGCGGAACAGCACGCCACTGCAAGTGCGGCCGGAATGGCTTTTGCTGGACTACATCCAGTTGTTGCGGTCTACTCAACATTTTTAAATCGTGCTTTTGATCAACTGCTCCTAGATGTTGCATTGCATGGAGCAGGAGTGACATTTGTTTTAGATCGCGCTGGAGTGACTGGCGATGATGGACCTTCACATCACGGTATTTGGGATTTAGCGGTTGCCGGAATTGTTCCGACATTGCAAATTGGGGCACCAAGAGATGGAACTCGACTCCGGGAATTGTTAAATGAGGCAGTAAATATCAATGATCGTCCAACTTTGATTCGTTTCCCAAAAGGTGCAGTAGTCGCGGATTTGCCAGCGTTTGAAAGACGCGATGGCATCGATGTTTTATACCGTGGCGAAAGTGCAGATATTTTAATTGTTAGCGTTGGCGCCATGGCAGCCATCTGTGTTGAAGCAGCTGCGCAGGCCTACCGCGAAGGTGTAGGCGTAACTGTTGTAGATCCACTTTGGGTTAAACCATTGCCATCAGCATTACTTACCATGGCGCAAAGATATAGCGCAGTTGTTGTAGTTGAAGATGGAATTCGTCACTCTGGAATTGGTAGCAGTGTTGCTGAAATGTTCCGGGATGCTGGATTAAATATCCCAGTTCATTCAATTGGCGTTCCACTTACATTTATTGAGCATGCAAAACGTGGCGAAATTCTTAATGATTTAGGAATTACCGCACAACGAATTGCGCGATCACTTGTTGAGTTGCGCAGTACTGGTGAACTTGGTTTTATGGAAGAGATGCAACGCCACGTTGATGGAAACGCTGACCAGTCACAGCCTCGCTAATTCCTTCACGATCCAAGTAAGGCAAAATTCCACCCAGATGTAATGGCCAACCTGTTCCCAAAATCATGCATAAATCAATTTCGGCAGGCGTGGCAATAACACCTTCATCAAGCATCATCCGAGCTTCACTTGCTAATGCAGTGAGCGCCCGCAATCTAACTTGATCCGCCGTAGAAGGCTTGTCACCTGGTTGCAAACAAGCTGCGGCTTCTGGATTGATTGACTGGTTGCCTTTTTCATCTTTGACATAGAAAGTTTTAACTCCAGCTTTTACTAAGCGCTCAATTGTTGGGCTAATGCGATAACGCTCTCCAAGAGAGCTATTTAAAGATTGTCCAACATGCAAAGCAACACCTGGTCCAACTAAGCCAAGCAATTCAAATGAGGTCATTGGTAACCCAAGTGGATCCATTGCGCTATCTGCAATCTCGGCAGGAGTTCCTTCGTCAAGTGCATCAGTGATCTCGCCCATAAAACGCATCAACAGTCGGTTGACCACAAATGCTGGAGCATCTTTGACGATCACCATGGTCTTCTTTAAATCTTTACCTACAGATACTGCAGTAGCGGTGGTGGCATCATCAGTTTTCTCGGTACGTGCAATTTCTAGTAATGGCATTACTGCGACCGGATTAAAGAAGTGGAAACCGATAACTCGTTCTGGATTTTTAAGACCTTCAGACATTTTAGTGACTGAAAGTGAAGAGGTATTGGTCGCCAAAATGCATTCTGGCGTAATGATCTCCTCTAACTCCTTAAAGAGTTTTTGTTTGATCGATAACTCTTCAAAAACTGCCTCAATAATGAAATCACATTTTGCATATACAGATTTATCGACTGATCCTGAAAGTAGAGATTTCAAACGTGAAGACTCATCTGGCCGTACCCGTTTTTTGGAAACCAAGGTATCAATTTCATTGTTGATCCAAGCGATTCCTTTATCCACTCGTTCTTGGTCAAGATCGGTAATCACAACTGGAACTTTCAAGTTACGCATAATCAATAGCGCTAATTGGGAAGCCATTAATCCAGCGCCAACCACTCCAGCGCGAGTAACTTTGCGCCCAAGAGCAGGTTTTGGTGCTCCTTCAATCTTTTTCTTACCTTTTTGAATTAAATTAAAGGCATATAAAGAAGCCCGAAGTGGATCATTCATTACTAATTCAGTTAGCGCTTCATCTTCTGCAGCAAAACCTGAATCACGGGAAGCGGTACGCGCATCAGCAATTAACTTTAAAGCGGCTTTAGGAGATGCAATATCTGCACGACCAAACTTTTTAGCAACAGCAGCCGCACCAATCTTGGAAGCATTTTCCCATGAGGCATCAACTTTGGTGTGATCTGCTCGGGTGATTTTTTTAGCACCACTTAATACATGGCTAGCAAAAGTTATTGATTGCTCAAGAAAATCTGCTGGCTCAAATACTGCATCAACTACGCCAATCTCTAAAGCCTCCGGAGATTTGAGCATGGTGTTGTTGTTTAGCGCATTAACGATAATTACTCGAGTTGCTAACTCTGGTCCGATTAATTTCGGCAGCAAAGTGGCTCCGCCCCAACCTGGAACCAAGCCAAGAAATACTTCAGGCAAACCGATCATCGCGGTGGTAGCAAGAGTGCGATATTGGCAGTGCAATCCAATTTCAAGTCCGCCGCCAAGAGCTAATCCATTGATAAAAGCAAAAGTAGGTTTACCGCATTCACCAAACCGTCGAAAGACATCGTGCCCTAATTTGGTAAATGCATGTGCAAGTGTTTGATCTGCAACACCGGCTACGCCACTTAGATCTGCGCCTGCGGCAAAAATAAATGGCTTCCCAGTGATTCCAATTGCATCTGCATCTGAGGCGATTGCAACATCGAGTGCGGCATTAAGAGATTGCAAGCCTTGTACGCCAAGAGTGTTTGGACGGTTGTGGTCGTAGCCGTTATCTAAAGTAATTAAAGCCATCTTTCCTTTAAATCCAAATGGCGTTAAATCAACTTCACGAACAATTGCGTTTGTGACGACCTCTTCAGGTGCTTGGGGAGTTGAAACCGGAGTACTCATTATTTTCCACCTTTAGCATTATCTTGCTTACTAAAATTCCAATTTGGATTTTCCCAAATCACAGTTCCACCCATTCCCAGTCCAATGCACATCGTGGTTAATCCATAACGGATCTCTGGATGTTCTTCAAAAGTGCGGGCAAGATTTAAGGCTAAGCGAATTCCAGAGGATGCAAGTGGATGACCAACAGCAATTGCTCCACCGTAAGGATTTACCCGAGGATCGTCATCTGCGATTGCAAAGTAATCAAGAAAAGCCAGAACTTGAATTGCAAAAGCCTCATTAACTTCAAATGCACCAATCTCATCAATTGATAATCCGGCTTTTGCTAACGCTTTAACTGTTGCTGGAACTGGTCCGTATCCCATGATCTCTGGTTCTACGCCGGCGAAAGCAAAAGTAACTAATCGAGCTTTTGGTTTTAGTCCTAATTCTTCAGTGCGCTTTCCACTAGCTAGTAATGCTGCGGTTGCTCCATCATTTAATCCGGCAGCGTTTCCAGGAGTAACGCGACCTGCGGGACGAAATGGAGTTTTCAAACCAGCAAGTGCTTCTAATGTTGTTCCCGGACGTGGTGGTTCATCAACAGTTGCAACGCCCCAACCAAGTTCTTCACTTCTTACTGCAACTGGAATTAAATCTCTTTGAATTTTTCCAGCCTCATATGCCTTTGCAGTTTTAAGTTGGCTGTTGAGTGCATATTTATCTGCACGCTCACGAGTTAAGTGGGGGAGCATGTCATGTAAACGCTCCGCAGTTGCACCCATTGCGAGTGCATCTTGATCTACAAGTTTTTCAGCGATGTATCTTGGGTTTGGATCCATCAATTCACCCATTGGGTGATTTCCCATATGTTCTACGCCGCCTGCGAGTGCTAAGTCATAACTTCCCATCGCAATTCCACCAGCGAGGGTTGTCATTGATGTCATCGCTCCTGCGCACCAACGATCAATTGAATAACCAGGTACAGTTTTTGGAATTCCAGCTAAGAGTGAAGCGCTGCGACCGATGTTCATTCCTTGATCACCAGTTTGTGATGCAGCCGCAATTGCAACCTCATCAATAGTTGCGCTATCAATACTTGGATTGCGCTCTAACAGTCCGCGAATACAACGAACCATGATGTCATCGGCTCGAGTTCCGGCGTATAAAGATCCGGCCTTGCCGAAAGGAGTACGAACTGCGTCAATTAAATAGACATCACTTACTGATTTACTTGAAGCTGCCATTTACTTGCCTTTTCTCTAGCGCTTAATCTCCAAAGCGGTTACGCCTTATGTTACTAGCCGGTAACATAAACTGGAAGTTGCGATCGAGCTAGACAGAGGTTTTTTTGCGAGCAGGAGCAAGGTAAGCCTGCAAAGTGACCACCAAGTAGAGGCTCCAAAAGCCAAATTGCCACCATGAGGTCGTGGTGTCAAAGCCGATGGTGCCCGCCAAGATTGATCCAGGAATCGATTCCTTGGTCATCCAAGAAGTTGTGTCCCATATATAAAGATCAGCTCCTGGAATCCAACCTAACTCTTGAAATTCATGAACTCCGTAAGACAAAACTCCAGCGGCAATCACAATTAATGCGACGCCGGTAATTTTGAAGAAAGTTCCTAAATTCAGTGCAATCGCACGACGATAAATTGCCCAACCTAGAAACACTGCAAGAGCTAAACCGATTGTTAATCCAATTGCCGGTCCAGCGCCAGCGCCTTCTCCATTAATTGTTCTGAAGTTTGCATACACAAACAAAGATGTTTCTAGTCCTTCGCGCAAAACAGCAAAAAATGCTGCTGCAGCAAGGGTTAATGGACCTGAAGATAGAGCGGTTTCAACTTTTCCTTGCAAATCTTGACGCAATGATCTTGCAGCGCGCTTCATCCAGAAGACCATCCAAGTTACTAAACCAACTGCTAGTAATGAGGTGGTTCCAGCAAAAAATTCTTCACCGCGAGGTGATAACTCAGCAGAGGTAAATGATAAGAATCCTCCGAGGGCCAGACTTGCAGTCAGAGCAACTGATACGCCGATCCACACAGCAGTTAGCAGTTTTCGCTTACTTGCTTGATTTGTTTTGACGATGTACGCAATCAAAATGCCGACAATAAGGGCGGCTTCAAGACCTTCGCGAAGGCCGATTAGGAAGTTACTCAACATGGTTAAAAGTTAGTACGAGCGGGGCATTTACGCAACTTTTTCGTTGCGTAATTGAGGGTTGCCTATATCACTCACTTATCACTCGCTGATCACTCGGTTAGAGCGGGCTCAGCCTCCTCAGCCAGAATTACTAGCGGTTCGGTCTCAAATTGGATCTGCGCCAAGGTCGGGGCAATTAGTTTGATCTGCCAGGCCCGCGCCCCGGCTTTCTCCAAGGCCGCTTCGACCTGGGCAAGGTCAGGCAGCGGTGAGTACCAACACAATTTTCGGACGATCTCAGGAGATGCCATATTTTCGACTGGTAGAGAGTTGGCTTCGGCCACCTCTTTTAATCTGGCTTTGGCATGAGTCAACCGGGCATAAGCCAAAGGTTCACGCTCACGCCAAACTCGCATTTGAGTTGGGGGAGCATCACTGGTTGGGCCTTTTGTTTTGAACTCCGGATTAGTACTTGCGATTGCAATTGCATCCCACCATTTTTTTAATAATTCGGGTGGTTGGCGAGTGAAAGCTGAAATTCCCTTTAATTCATTAATATTTTTTGGAACAGTCGCGGCAGCGGCAACAATTGCATGCTCACTTAATATTCGGCCGCCAGCAATGTCTTTTTCTTTACCAATCTCATCACGTACTCGCCAAAGTTCTCGAACGATTGCAAGTTGATCTGGACGTTTAACTTTATGAATCCCGGATGTTTTCTTCCATCGATCAGTTTTCGGTTGTGGAGCAGGGGATGTCAATATCGCGGCAAATTCTTCAGTAACCCAATCCAATTTATTGCTCTCAATTAATTTTGCTTCGACTGCATCTCTTAAATCAAGCAGTACATCAACATCAAGAGCGGCATAAATTAACCAATCTTGATGTAAAGGCCGGATTGACCAATCAACTGCTGAATGTTCTTTTGCTAAACGAAAGCCCAACAACTCCTCAGTTAATGGACCCAGACCGACTTTGGCCATTCCCGCGATACGGGCACCAAGTTCAGTATCAAATAATGAAGTTGGATTTAAGCCAATCTCGCGCATGCACGGAAGATCTTGGGTACTTGCGTGAATAATTGTTTGACAGCTCTGCAAGATTTCATTTAATTGCGCAAAATCTTCAACTTTAAAAGGAATCGGATCGATCAGGTGCAATCCGCCACCTTTGCGATGAATCTGAATTAAATATGCGCGTTGCGAATACTTATATCCTGAAGCCCTTTCGGCATCAATCGCTATTGGACCAGTACCTCTTGCTAATTGGTTGCAGGCATTTTCTAAACCAGGTAAATCAGTAATTAACTCGGGCATTCCGGCAACGGGTCTATCGCGAAGTGGTAACTCAACTACCTCTGATTCCGCAACAGATTCTTCAGGAACGATTTCGGGCAATTGATGCGACTCCATCACCCAATGTTATCGGTGCTAAGCCGGCGCATTGCGCTAGTAATTCGCACCATGCAGCAAAATGAGCAGAAATCTCACTTGGGTCTTTTGCTGAAATGATTGCTGTCCAAGATGCGCGAATCTCAATCTCGGAGTCACTGCCTCGTTCTTCTAACTGGCCAAATGATGCGCTAGTTGCTTGCGTGACAGTTCCACTAGTAGCAGTTACTTCCAAACCATTTAGTGCATCTTCAAACCAAGACCAACCAACTTCAGGAAGAAGAGGATCAACACCCATCTGTAATTCCATTTGGGCTCTAATAAAAGTTACACATCTAAAGTTTCCATCCCATGTGTCATGACCTTCTGGCTCATAAAGTAAAACAAATCTTCCAGATGCTAACTCTTCATCATCGACAATACATTCAGCAGATAATGCCAATGCATGGGTAGCTAATTTTGCAGGTGCTGGAGTTTCTTCGATTTCAATTTCAATTCGAGGTGTGAAATTTCTTAACGCTGCGGCGGCTGCTGGAAAATCATTGATTCCAACTGCAGTTACCATCCTCTAAGGGTAAAGATCACTGCTTGAAAATTCGTTTAGGCGCGCCTCTATTACTGCTTCCGAAAGTGATCGAGCACATCAGAACTACTTACCAGTAGCATTTTTTTTGTTTGATCTACATCAAAAAAATCACTGTCCCCATTCAACGTAGAGCGTGAGAGAAACAGTTGATCCAGTAGTTCCATTTGAATCAGCGCGCTGATTAAAGTTGGGCCACCTTCACACAGGATCTTGGGTTCACCACCAAAAGAATCTCGCAATTTTGAAATAACATCGCCAATTTCTCCGCCCACTATTCGCGCCACTGGGTTTGATTTAACTGCGAGCAAATCACGCCTCGCATAAATTGCCAGCGGAACCGAACTCTGGCGATAAGGCTCTGCCATAAAAGTTTTGCCACCGACCAAGATTAAATCTGCTTGTGAGCGCAAGGATCTAAAGAATTCTCGATCTGCTGGTGCCCCGGCCCGCAACGGATGAGAGCGGCCAGCGATTGCTGTGGCGAGGTTTGCCCCAACAAGGAGGCAGCCATTTACTCCGGGGATTAATTCGGCGCTCATGGCGGCAAATCTAACTTGCTCGAAGTGGGAGCCACGCCCGACTCAGCCACACCGCCCTCACCAGCGCAAACGCAATTTGGGTTTGAGCCGGCCCCCTCGAGCGGGTTAATCTAGCCAACATGGTTACCCGTATAGGTCTCTATTTGGCCGGTGCCGGCATGTTGCTCGGGACCCTGAGCGTTCCA
>Ga0214168_1000290_pt1 | contig 20636 bp, 24 predicted proteins | sample LakMenepilimnion_FD_153002 | JGI IMG/M metagenome (GOLD analysis project Ga0214168, IMG submission 153002) | Freshwater microbial communities from Lake Mendota, WI - Practice 29OCT2010 epilimnion v4 | ecosystem: Environmental > Aquatic > Freshwater > Lake > Epilimnion/Euphotic zone | place: Lake...
CGCGGTCTTCTGCTTTGCGTGGTCCACGACGGCCGCTCATGATGCACCTCCTGCCATGCGCTGTAGATCAGCGATGATTTCATTACGAATGTGTTCGGGAGAAAGCACTTCGGCGCGGTCCACCATGGCGTACAACCATGACTTGAATGCTGTGCGATTTCCACACGACACTTCAACGTCGATAGAACCGTCTGTGCGGCGAGCCACGATGGCGTCGTCTCCGAGTTCGCGCACAGCGGCAGGCGCCACGCGATGGTCGAGACGCACAACTGCAACTTCTTGTGGCATACCTGGAAATTCTTTTGGATCTCGAGAAAACGCCGTGAGAACATCGAAGTCGGCGGGGCGAACGAACGCCTGCGGTTCACCACATGTGATGTCTGAGTCGATGCGATCGACGCGGTAGGTGACTTGCATGTTGCGCTCTACGTCGAATGCAATGAGGTACCAGAACCCATTGCGTGCAAGCAATCCGTACGGATGCACAACACGTGGGCGATCGCGATACACAAACGATGTAACGGAATGCGATTCGATGGCGTCCCACAACGAAGGCAACACCTGCGAATGCGCATCTACCTTCACAGTGGTGGGCATTTCCGGGCTGGAAACTTCGCCACCCAACCACTGCACTGCTTGCTTTCCCCACGTTGTTCCAATTTGAACAAGAGCAGCTGCCTGCTGAAGAGCGTCAAGTTCGTCTTCGCTGAGATCAAAGTTGATGAGCGCATACTCGGAGCGATTAATGGAGTACGCGGTTTTCCCTGCGTCGCTTCCAGAAAGAGTTTGCGTGGTGATGGGTAATCCCAATGCGCGCAATGAACGCTTATCGCGTTCGAATGCCGTACGACGCGCTTCGTCTGCGTCTGGATACTGCCCAGACATCTTGTTTGAGATGTCTTCCAACGTGAGTGGCCGCGGAGACTCTGTAAGCAACGCAACAAGATTGAGCATTCGCTCAGTGGAATTCACCGTTAGTTTTTTACCCGCCATTCAGGGCAGGATAGACCCACAAACGTCAATTCACATTCATTCGTTGGAGATGTTTTTGCGTTGCGCGAGATACCAAGACATCAAGGGGTGTGTCAAAGTTTCGTCTGCTCCGCTGCCGCCCGCTGTGAACGCTTTTAGTGTGGAGACCGCCATTGTTTTGCCTAATTCCACACCAAATTGGTCAAAGCTATTCACATTCAACAGCCACCCCTGAATTGCAGTGGAGTGCTCATACATAGCGACCAGTGCGCCGAAACTACGGGGTGATAACTCATCGAGCAAGAGAACTGAACTCGGTCTGTTCCCAGGAAATTGACGATGAGGATTCGTGTTCGTATCGCCAATGGCTAAGGCTTCAGACTGCGCCAACATGTTTGCAATCAAGATGTCGTGGGCTTCTTGGTCGCTTCCCAATGGCTCTACAGAACTAATGAACTCAACGGGAACAACTTGGGTTCCTTGGTGAAGCATTTGGAAGAATGCGTGCTGACCATTGGTGCCGGGTTCTCCCCACACAACAGGACTAGTAGCAGTGGTGACAGCGTCACCACCTACAGAGACACTTTTGCCGTTGCTCTCCATGACCAACTGTTGCAAGTAGGCCGGCAATCGTGAAAGGTCGTGGCTATACGGCACCACAGCTGCCGTGGAGTACCCATGCAGAACTACATTTGTAAACCACACCAACGCATGAGCCACAGGAAGATTTCGGTGCAAGGGCGCCGATGCAACGTGTGCATCCATGTCCTGCATTCCCTCCAACATTGCGTCAAAAGAGTCGGGGCCAATTGCGCACATCACCGGAAAGCCAATGACCGACGACAGCGAGAATCGGCCCCCTACCCAATCACGGAACTCAAAGATGTTCGCTTCACGAACTCCCCATTGCCGTGCAATTTCTGGGCCCGCAGTAGCGGCATAGAAGTGTGTCTCCCATTCGGCACCAGCAGCACGAACCCATTGGCGCGCACGCTCTGCATTGTGCATTGTCTCGCTCGTTGTAAATGTCTTTGAAGACACAATGAACACGGTGTTTTGAGGTTGTAGGCCCGTCAACGCCGAATCAAGGTCCGCAGCATCCACGTTTGACACAAATCGAACATCGGGCCCACTAGCAAACCGGCGCAAAGCACGGGTAGCCATTGCCGGCCCCAAGTCGCTCCCACCAATACCGATATTCACCACTGTGTGAATGTTGGGGTTTGATCGAATTGCGCGAGCACACTCTCTTACTTTCTGCAGTTCACTCGCTGCCCACCGAGCTTCAGCACTTGTTGATGCATCGGCACGAAGCGCTGTGTGCAGCACTGCCCTGTCTTCGGTGACGTTCATGATGTCGCCCGCAAACATTCGCGCAATGTTTGCCTCTATGCCGCACTCTTTCGCGCTCTCGAACAAGGCAGCCCAAAGATCACCGGAGATTCGTTGCCGCGAAAAATCGGCATGGATACCCACCGCGTCGACCGTGAACGCTTCTGCCCGGTTCGGCGAGGCCTGGAACATCTCTGCAATTGAGGGAACCGACCGTGCAAGGTTCACCAGGTGCGAGAGTGCGTCGGGTTTCACCGAACCCAAACTAGTTGCGCGCCGCCGCCCGAATGAGCCGCAAGAACGCATCACCAGCAGCCAAATGCCGTGCTTGGTCTCCTCGAGCGCTTAAACGACCCAATCCCGCAAGGATGGATGCGGTGAGATCTGCAAACGATGCGGGAGATACACCGTGCAAGATTCCGCTGGACTCGGTGGAAGTTTCAATGAGATGGAGTGTCATCTTGCGAAATTCAGCCCCGAATGCTTCTGTACCTCGAGCAACTTCTGGATGTCGTTTCACAACTGCAGAAATTCCCGTGATGAATCCCACGATAGATGGTGATGATGCGCCCAGGGTTCCCACTTCAGAAAACAGTGCAGTGAGTCGTCGCTCTAAGCGTGGATCTGATTCTGTTGCGCGGTTAAACACATCGACGAAGACGTGCGTAATGGATTCACAGACAGCCACATACATTTCGGCCTTCGACGGAAAGTAGTGATAGAGCGCTGCAGAAGAAATCTCCGCGCGATCGGCAATGTCCTTGTTCGTTGTCCCTTCGAAACCTTCGGCGGCAAAAATCTCTTGTGCACAGCGCACAATTCGATCGCGAGTATCGGTGGAGTCTGTATCGGCAGGGCGACCGAGTTTGCGTTCTTTCTGAACTTCCTTGTTATCTGTCCCCGCCATGATGAGTTACTACCGAGGACGTGAGTAGTACGCAGCCCATCCAAGCGGCGCAATGGTTGCTGCTAATGCAACCTTGATGGCGTCAACCACAAGAAATGGGCTGACTCCCAATTCAATGGCGTTTCCCGGACCTTGCAAAAGCGGAATTTCTGGCGAACGCGACAGCCACAAAGCACCACATATGTAAATGATGGAAGAGGCCAACACAAGTCCGCTCAACGAGTTGACATAGTTGCGGTCGTTGCGACGGTCTCCAAACCATCCAACAATTCCCGATGCCAGTACGAAACCGACGAAGTAGCCGAATGTTGAACCCGTGGCCTTTTCCCAACCGCCGGTTGCCGACGCATAGAACGGAAGACCAATTGCACCCAGCGCCCAGTACAAGGCTTGACTAGCCATTGCGCGGCGTGCACCAAGAACACTGCCCACCGTAAGGACAGCGAATGTTTGACCGGTGAGCGGAACTGGCGTAAAGCCCAGATGGATAACCACTTGAGCGCACAATGCCGTAAACAATGCGCCACCAAGCACCAACACCGCATCGCGAATACGCGAACGATTAAGCACCTTGGGGAAAGTGATGAGGTCTGACAATACGTAGGGGGTTGTGTGTGCCATGCACCCGACACTACTAGGGCGCCGTAGTGAGAGGCACTGTTGACGATGTTGTAGTTGCGCGACGTGGAACTGTGGTTCTTGGCACTGTTGTAGACGTAGTGCTTGACGTTGTGGTGGTGAAGTTTGGATCTTTCTTGTCCCACTCAGGCGGCTGTGATCCGTATTCTTCGGGATCTTTCACACCATCGAACACATAGATACGGTCGTTGTAGTTAACGAGGTCTTGAAAGTATTCAGAAATGAAGATGGGAATTCGAATACATCCGTGAGATGCGGGTTCGTTGGGAACATTCATTGCTCCGTGCACTGCAATTCCAAAATTAAAATAGACTGGATTCCACATTGTTCCGAGCTTGCTTTCGCGCAGCCCGAACTTACGGTTATAGAAGTAGTACAGACCACCTGGTGTGACGGCACTGCCACACCACCCTTCATAAATGGGTTCGGTTCCGTTTTCATTCCCTTCTTCGCCTGGGTCGATGGTGACTGGCTCACACCACTGCTGACCCGTACCAGACGAGATGTGAGTGACGAGAACCAGTTCAGGTCCCTTGAAAACAGCAAGCACTTGCTCGGGCAGATACACCTCGGCGTGATTCGGAGTACCCGGTTGACGGCGCGGCGCAATAACAACATTCCCGCGCATGATGTCCCACAGAGCAGGCGTGACGAAGTCAACCTTTTCTTTGCCCTTCAGGTTCAGAACAATTCCTTGAAACGCCCATACCGCCATGCGTGTGTCGCCCCCAAAAATTCCGTCCACTTTGCCTGGATCAAATTTCAGTTCCTTCAGGCGCAGTTGCAAACGGCGAACATCTTCACCCTTTGCTCCATTTTTGATAACGCGAGTGAGTGCAAAACATGTGACAGGCGAAGCCTCATTGCACACAGGTGACGAAGCGGTCGTGGTTGTGGCAATGGTGGCGGGTCCAGAATTTGCATCCACCACAACAGCACCCACAACACTTGCAAACACTGCAGCCGCGATCATTGCTGGTCGCCAGTGAATCCACCAGGGAACATGAGGGGCGGGAACCTCGTCAAAATCTGGTCCTGCGTACGGCTGATTCGGTGGGTCGGTGAACGGATCATTCATCTCTGGGTCGAATGGATCGCTCACGAGTACGAAACGCTACCAACGACCCTCGCAGGACGGGTATCGCCCTAGACAACAGGGCTGATATTGCGAATTTCTTTACGTAAAGAACGGGCTTCGCGAAGAATCTTGAAGATAACGGCTGGGGAGCTCAGGGTGGAGACCCCACGAGTTCGGGGGAAGTAGTCCACACCAAACTGAATAACCGTGTAGCCGTACTTCTGGGCCTTCACCGCAAGTTCTGCGTCGATGAAAGACCCCTCACTCTTTAGTTCCACATGCGTGAAGATTCGGGTTCTGCACAACTTGAAAGCAAAGTTGATATCGCGCATGCGAACACCAAATAACACTCTGACCATGAGGTTGTAGAAAAACGAGTACACGGTGCGAACGTATCCCTCACCTGTGCGATCAAATCGATACGCACTCACCATGTCAGCGTCGTAATAGCGCAGCAAACGAATGGCTTTGTGAACATCGTGCATATCGAACGGCAAGTCGGCATCGGTGTACAACACAAGGTCGCCAGTGGCCGCCGCGTAACCAGACTTCATTGAGCCACCCAGTTTTCTGTTTTCAGGGTGACGCACTATGCGAATGCGATGATCGGACGCGGCAAGGCGAGCCGCAATCTCTGGTGTTGCATCGGTTGAAGCATCGTCAACAATGATGAGCTCGTAATCCCCGATGTCGCCTCCAGACATGAGGTCTTCACATTCTTCACGCGCAGCGTCAATGGCACGTTCGATGTAGTCCTGCTCATTCCACATGGGGAAGAACACTGACAACTTCTGAAATGGGGTCTTCTCCATGCGAGGTAAGGCTACTGCTGGGTCTACGAAGGCGGTCCGAGTACGGTGAAGGCATGGAGTTTGATCCCCCGCAGGTCTCCCCGCCGCCGTCTCCGTACTTGTCTGACGGCTGGCGCACCGTTGCGTTCATTACGTGGGTACTGGCTGGTGCGAGCGTGTTGGCTATTGCAATCACCAGCCGCACTATTGGCAGACCACTGTGGTGGCTTGGGCCAGAGAGTTCTCCAGCATCACCTCTCTTCATCTTGATACCACTGGCAATTGTTGTACTTCCGCTAGTGGCAGCATCAAAAAAGCCTGCGGTCCTTGTCCCCGTCGGCATAGGAAGCTCCATTGCTCTTCTCATCACGGCAATCATCGATATCTCGGGAACTCCAGCAGTCGCGCTCGCCATTGGCATCGTTGGTATCGCTGCGCTTTCGGTATCTATTGCGTTGCTGGTCATCGCTCGGCAGTACCGTTGACACCATGTCCAAGGTCCTTACTGAACTCCCCATTGGCGAACGCGTCGGAATTGCGTTCTCTGGCGGCCTCGATACTTCGGCTGCCGTTGCGTGGATGCGCGAGAAAGGCGCCATCCCGTGCGCCTACACCGCAGACCTTGGTCAGCCCGACGAAACAGATCTTTCGGGAATTCCCAGCAAGGCCAAGGAATACGGCGCAGAAATTGCTCGCCTCATCGACTGCCGCGAAGAACTCGTGCACGAAGGACTCATTGCTCTTCAATGTGGGGCCTTCCACATCACCACCGCGGGAAAGACCTACTTCAACACCACGCCACTCGGACGTGCTGTCACCGGAACCTTGTTGGTGCGTGCCATGCAAGAAGATGGCGTCGACATTTGGGGAGATGGCAGTACGTACAAAGGAAACGACATTGAGCGTTTCTACCGCTACGGCCTCATGGTCAATCCGGCACTTCGCATCTACAAGCCATGGCTCGACCCAACGTTTGTGAACGAGATGGGCGGACGCACAGAGATGAGCGAGTTCCTTCTTGCACGCCAGTTGCCCTACAAGGCTTCTGCAGAGAAGGCGTATTCAACTGACGCAAACATTTGGGGCGCCACGCACGAAGCAAAACTGCTGGAAGAACTCAACAACGGAATGGAAATTGTTGAACCAATTATGGGTGTTGCTCATTGGCGCGACGATGTTTCCATTGCATCAGAAGATGTTTCCATTCGATTCCACGAAGGTTTCCCTGTGGCCATCAATGGCCGCGAGTTTGCAACCCGGGTAGATCTCGTCATGGAAGCAAACACCATTGGCGGTCGTCATGGTTTAGGCATGAGCGATCAAATTGAAAACCGCATTATTGAAGCGAAGAGCCGTGGCATCTACGAATCTCCAGGACTTGCTTTGTTACACATTGCGTATGAACGCCTTGTCACAGGAATTCATAATGAAGCCACTATGGAGAACTACCGCTCCATGGGTCGCCGTCTTGGTCGATTACTGTACGAAGGTCGCTGGTTCGACCCGCAATCACTGATGTTGCGTGAACCGTTGATGCGTTGGATTGGAACCGCAATTACTGGTGAAGTCACTTTGCGTTTGCGACGTGGCGATGACTACAGCATCTTGGACACCACGAGCCCAAATCTCACATACGCGCCGGACCGCCTCAGCATGGAACGCGTCGAAGACGCCGCCTTTGGACCACTTGACCGAATTGGTCAACTCACCATGCGCAATCTGGACATTGACGACAGCAGAACAAAGCTTGAGGTTTATCGTTCTGCCGGAACATTGCCCAGCGGTGGCCTCTTGGCCATTGAAGACAACTCCTGACACACACCTGCAATTAACGCCGCGCGTGCAGGCATTGTGCTGAGCACAACGTGTTCATCGTCTCCGTGCGCACCGCCACCGACGGCACCAAGACCATCGAGCGTTTGCACTCCAACGGCCGCCGTGAAGTTTCCGTCGGACCCGCCACCAACAACCACGCCCCGAAGCCCAGCAATACCCACTTTTGCAGCCACATTCTCTGCAAGTGCGAAGAGTTCGCTTGCTGCCGACTCGTGCATTGGTGGGCGCCCGATGCCACCACTCAGGGTGAGACGAGAACCTTCGAGAGATGTCTGCAGTTGGGCAAATGCTTCTTCAACTCGAGGCTTCTCTTCGGGAACCGCAACACGCACATCAACCGACATAGTGGTGCGAGCCGGAACAACATTGTCGGCAGTGCCAGACGATGCAAGCGTCGGCGTCACCGTTGTTCCGCGTGCCGGATCTGCAATAGAAACAATTTGTGGAATGAGATGCGCAAGTTCCACCAACGAGTTGATCCCCTTTTCGGGTTCCAAGCCGGCGTGTGATGCGCGTCCTTCAATAGTGAGCTCGAATGTTCCTGTTCCCTTGCGACCAATCTTTAACGCTCCGCCATCGGCACTTGGTTCAAGAACCAACACGGCACCGCATGCACGTGCACGCTCCTCAATGAGTGCACGCGAAGCGCGAGAGCCAATCTCTTCATCTGCGGACAACAAAATTTCAATGTGTGATGTATCGGCAAGTGCCGCCACTGCGTGAAGTGCCTGAACAATTCCAGCCTTCATGTCGAAAACACCTGGACCACGGCCAATTCCGCCGTCAGTAGTGAACGGCAGACGCGCCAATGTGCCCACTGGGTGAACGGTGTCGTGATGCCCCAAAATGAGTACTCGTGGATCTGGCCCACCTACCCAGTGAATGTGTGGACCCACCGGCGATTCAATCAATGTTGGCCGCGAACCCAAGAGGCGCTCCATCATGTGAGCGAGTAGTTCAGCGTGCTGCGTTAATAAGTTCAGGTCACGCGAAGGCGACTCGCAGGTCACCAATGCTTCAAGGTCGGCCACCAAAGCATCAAGCGAAAAGGACTCTGCAGAAACCATGGTGCAATCGTGCCACGAACTAGGCCTGAAACAGTGTCTCGATTTCCACTTCGGGGTGCTCAAACACCCAGGGCAGTGGCTGCACACCAATTCCTTCGGTATTTGGCACCCGTATCTCACCATTTTCCAACTCGAACGGCGCGGTCACATCACGATCGAAATATCGATTCGAGGCGCTGAGGTCAGGGGTCAAAGTGAATCCGGGAAGTGAGGCAAGCGCCAAACACGATGCTCTCCCAATTCCTGTTTCCAGCATTCCACCCACCCATGCGTCGAGACCGTGTGTGACAACGATGTTGTGCATTCGCAGCGCATCACCAATTCCGCCAACACGCGATGGCTTCACGTTCACCACCGAGCACGCACCCATCTCTATTGCCCGCATGAGTTGATCGCAATCTTCAATTGATTCGTCTAAGCACACCGGCGTGTGAATTCGTCGGGCGAGAAGTGCATGACCCTCAATGTCGTCTGCGGCCAAAGGTTGTTCCATGAATTGCAGAGAGAACTCATCGAGTTTGGATAATTGTTCATAGTCGTCACGCGAGTACGCAGCATTGGCATCAACTTGCAGAGCTATTGCATCTCCCACTGCTGCGCGCACAGCGCGAACAACATCAACATCGCGGCCAGGTTCAATCTTTAGTTTTATGCGCCGATACCCCTCGGCTACTCGACTACCCACTTCATGAACAGTGTCTTCAACAGAAGGGGCAAGACCCACCACTACTCCTGGCGCAATCGAGTCGCGCACACCGCCTAGTGCATTTCGTAATGATACTTTCTCGGTGCGAGCATGGGCATCCCAGAGCGCAGATTCCAGAGCGTGCTTTGCGAAATTTTTTCCAGCAACCCCCCACCATGTCTCTGCAAACATCTCGAAGACATCAACAGTGCGGCCACCAAGCAGTGGCGCGAGCATCTGAAGAGACGCGTGTGATTGGGTTGCAAACTCACCTACATATTGAACACCACTAGGTGCAACATTTTCACCCCATCCAACTACACCATCTGACGTAGTGATCTCAACGAGAGATGCGGTTCGTTGCGAATGAGTGCCATGCGATGTCACTAATGAAGTATTCATGTTCATAGGAACACGCACCGAGCGGATGGATTCAATTCGCATTGCAGTAAATCTTGTCAGCGAACTGACCAATTGGCAACACCCATACTTTTTAGCGAGTACGGTGCAGTAAATGACAATCCGTGTTCTCATCTGCGATGACCACGAAATGGTCCGACAAGCACTCGCTACGGTGCTGAACGAAGAGGACGACATCTCTGTTGTTCACACCACAAACTCGGTGGCATCCACTCTTGCGTTATTGCAGGAGAAAGCCGACGACATCGATATTGCAGTTCTCGATGTTCGCTTGGGTGACGGCACCGGACACAACATCACCGAGTGGATCAAGTCGAAACATCCACGTATCAATGTCGTTCTCCTCACTTCGTTCCTTGAAGATGACGTTTTAGTAACGGGATACTCCACAAAAGCTTCTGCCATTGTTCTGAAAGGTGCCCCAGCACACGAGCTAGTGGAAGCAATTCGCGACACATCGGCTGGGCTTCAACTCATCAACGCAGTAGAAGTACGTGCTGCATCAAAACGTCTCAGCACTTTGCCTACCAATGCACTATCTGTGCTCAGCGAAATAGATCGAGAAATTGCAGTTCTCATCTCGCGCGGCATGACCGACAGAGACATTGCGGAAACCGTGCACTTCAGTTTGCAGACGGTGAAGAACCGCGTGTCGAAAATTCTCACTCAAGTGGGTGCGGCAAATAGAACACAACTTGCTGTACTTGTAGCGATGGCCGGTGAACATGCAGAGGCGCGCGACCAAACATGACGTGCCCCGTCTTGCCGCCTGCAACAATTTGCGACAATCACACTGCGCTTATCTTGGCCGCACTTCGTGACTACATCGGTATTCACGAACCAATCTTCAACGACAACGACGAAATTGTTGACACTCAACTGGTGTGGTGGAACGAGCCATACGAGGCCATTCGTATTGAACCACCACTTGTTGGTCAAACAATCACAGACAAGTACTTTGAACCCGACATTGCACTTGATTTTGTGCGTCGAGCATGGCAAGAGAACTCCGTGCGACAAATCTTTGAGATGTCTGAAGACACAGTCGACATGTACCGCCCACCAGAAGTTCTTGTTCGTATTGAAGTCACGTGGTTGCGAATTGGCGAGCTGGTTGTTGAAATTGGCTCCGACTTGAGCGAAATGACCGCACTCGAGTTGGAACTCATTGCACAACGTCAGGCATACACCGACGCCACGCGTGAAGCACTTCTCAGCTTGGAACGTGCACGCATTGGCAGAGATCTACATGACTCAATCATTCAGAATCTTTTTGCTATTGCGCTTCGCCTGCAATCGCAAAACTCTGAACCTTGGGCAGTCAATGCAATCCATGAAGTCATTAACGAGATTCGCGACACAATTTTCAATATTGAGCCAGAGACTCGACAACCAGTGCGAAGCCGTATTGAGAAAGTCATTGAAATGTTCTCTGGTGCGTGGACATCTCCCATCGAGCAAAACATTTCTGTGGCCCGCGAACTACCCGATGACTTAATTGACGATGTTGAAAACGTTCTTCGTGAAGGCTTGTCTAACTCTGCACGTCACGCAAAAGCCACGCAGGTGTGGGTCACTCTCAACATCACAGACAATTTTGTATCGCTGTATATTCGGGACAACGGTGTTGGTCCACACGGACTGAAGCGTCGCAAAGCCGGAACACTGTCGATGGCGCACCGCGCAAAGTCCCATCACGGTTCTTTCGCCCTTGTTGCCGCTGAAGAAGGTGGATCTTTGCTCACCTGGGAGTGCCCCATTAACTAGGTACCTCGGTACTCGCGTTGAGTACCAATGCCGTGCAACTGCGGTATTCAATACTGATTGAGTGTGTTCATGAGAAAAAACACCTCACTCACATCACACATCGGACGCCTTCTTTTGTCGCTGTCAACGCTTGCCGTTGCCGGCGCAGGAATTGCTACAGCGGCTTCGGGGGCAATGTTCACCGACACCGCAGACTCCACAATGGACGTTTCGTCCGGTTGGGTCGATGTAGCCCTTGGCGGACCAACGGTTGTGGCATTGGCCAACTTGAAGCCTGGAGATGTTTTCTTCCGTCCCATCAATGTTGCCAACGCTGGTTCATTGGACTTCAGCTACACACTCACGGCATCCCGCCCAACGGGTGGTGGTGCCCCACTGGTTGATGCCCTGCAGGTGGAAACCTGGAAAACAACAACCGCTGGCGATTGTGCTGCAGCTAGCTACCAAGCAGGTACTCGAGTTGGTACAACCTCAACATTGACAGCGTTGTCAGTAGCAAATGCAAACTTGGTGGCCGGCACATCGGAAACACTGTGCTTGCGCATCTCGTTACCTTCGTCGACACCAAACGGCATTGCCGGCAAGACCTCAACTGTCACCCTCACAGTGGCTTCACAGCAGCTGTAATGAAGACGCGAGCAATTCTTCGATGGGGCGTGCGGTTGTGCACGCTGCTGGGAATTGCCGGTTCGCTCGCCATTATGGGAGCGAACTACTTCAGCTCGGCCAATGAACACCGCCACTTCACGATTGATGGCGGCTCAATGAGGCCAACCCTCGCCGTGGGGGAAGTGATTACAGTTCGCACCACCGAGTCCCCCCAGGTGGGCGATGTAATCACTTTCCTCCGCGACGGAAAGACCACTACCCACCGCGTGATGCGGCAGTGGGAATCGGTCACCCCGTCTGGCAAGACCCACACGTTGTATACAACCCGTGGAGATGCCAACACTCACGATGACCCGTGGGTAGTGATTGATGATCAGGTCATTGGCACCGTGATGCCAACACCGTTTTACACTCTGGCTGCCGTGAAGCTTGCTGAACACCCCACCGTGTTGGCATTGCTGTTTCTTCCATTACTGCTCAGTTTGTTCATTACAGAACTGAACACCGTATGGATGCTGGTGAAGAGCACGGATGATGAAGAGTGCCCGGAGCGGGAATCGAACCCGCAAGGTGTTGCCACCCGGGGGGTTTAAGCCCCCTGCGTCTGCCAGTTCCGCCATCCGGGCGTGAACGTATTTAGGCTACGCGCGTAGACGGCCGAGGCGTGCTGGTTTCTACAGTGAACTGCAACATTGTTCGCCATAACAAAGTGCGAACCCGGTCGGCTTCGGTGGCCGACAAGCAATTAATGACAATGACACCTTCGATCATGTCTCCCACCGTTGCCGTGAATGGGCGATCGGCAAGGCGTACTGCCACCACGCCGCCTTCACCATCACGTGCACGACGCACCGTGCGGTTGACGCCAACAATACGGGGCGGACTACGGAACCCAGGAACCACCAAATTGAGTTCTGCAACGCGCTGAGCCAACACTCTGGCTGCTGCGGTGAACTTTGAAGTGGCGGATGTGGACATGGAATGAGTGTGCCAAAAGGGTGTTGCAGTCTTGTCTGCAGTGCCACGCCCTGCGAATAGTGTGGGATTCACCGTGGACGTCGAACTGAACCCCCTTCAACAAGCCATCATCGATTCACTCGGTGTTCCGCCAGAATGGGAGCCGCTTCCCGACCACATTGTCACCGACGTTGAAGAACAACTCTCCGTCGCACTTGCACCACTCGAGGGTCTTTTCTCTGCCGAGAATCCACTGCGCATCAACAAACATCACATCGCCACTGTTTTGGGATGCGAGGAATACCACGTTCTCAATCGTCAACAGGCCTTCGCTTGGAACATCAACACAGTGCGCGGAACAATTGCGCACAAAGGCATAGAGCTTCTTCTCAACTGGCGAGGCCCCATAGTTCCTGGCGAAATTGTCGATGCCGCAATCACCAGCGTTGCCGAGAACCCTCGCGAAAGTGCTTCGGGGTTCATTGTGTCGTTACCCGCACACGAACTTGCCGAGCTACGCGGCGCCGTTCTCGGAGCAGTAACCAACTTTCTTGAATGCTTTCCGCCTATCAAGCCTCAGTGGCGACCCATGGTGGAGTATTCAGCGTCATATGCCTTGTTCAACAACTCGGTCATCTTTTCCTCACGAATGGACTTAGTTCTTGGTGGCCCCGGAAGAAAAGTCATTATCGACCTAAAGACCGGTCGACTCACTCCCACCCATCGTGACGATCTTCGTTTCTATGCACTCATTGAAACATTGCGCAGCAGGCAACCACCACGCAGTTTGGGTTCATACTCGCTCGACTCCGCTCGTCTCGACGACGAACCAGTCACCGAGGGGCTGTTGCAGGCCGCCGTTCGACGCACCGCCCACGGAACACTTCTCATTGCCGACCTAGCTCTGAAAACTCGCCAACCCGAGCGTCGCCCCGGCTTCCAATGCAGGTGGTGCCCCATTAACGAACAATGCGAAATAGGTGCACGCCACCTTCGTCAACTCAGCGGCGAAGAAGACGACGAAAATTAATGCGTGTCCATTCCCGACACATGCGGTGTCATCAGCGCAAATGGAATATTCAGACCGACACTCGATCGCACGGTAGAGATGTATCGACCTGGCTGTGTTGCTTTCTTCGGAGGTGATGTCACTGCGTCGCCTACTTCTTCGCAATAATCAAACAAGTCGTCCACGCTGACAACCATTCCCCACAACGATGCGCCTGGCGTTGTGACGTGTGGTCCGCTGACTACTTCAATAATGGTGTTGTCCAGTTTGTGAAAGCGCTGAACAGTGCCGTTACCCAGTTGACGCTCCCTGCGTACTTCGAGACCAAGTACTTCGGTAATTGCCGTACTCGTGCGGTCAATGTTGTCGGTGTTTACCACCACGTGGTCAAGACCGACAATGCGTTGTGATCCGAGGGGCGATTGCGCCGGATGCAACGGAAACTGCGAGACAAGAGTGGTGCTGATTCCGTCTACGGATACCAATTCGTCGCGATCTGACGAGAAGGTCCACCCGATGAGGCCAGACGAGACGCCAGAGAAGGAGAGAACGACATCGGAAAGAATGCACGTGGATTCATCACACGTGAGCCCGATGGATTGCCAGGGTGAGCGTTGTCCGCCTGCGTGGAGTGCAACAAGGCGGGTCATATGGGAAACGGACTAGCCGCGACCCATGTTTGGACGCTTGCCGTGGTTGGCCTTCGAGCGGCGCATGCGCGCCTTGCGCTTCTTGGTCTTCTTCGACATAGGAGACGATGCTATCGGGCAGAGCGCTCCGCCCCACCAGGGCTACCGAACGGGTTGCCAGTAGTAGTAACCCGGAGCCGAAGGGGTTCCGTCTTTCTTGCGATTGACACATTCATAGGTGAGGCCTTGCGATTGTCCTCGTTGACCCACTTCGACGCCCTTGCAACGCTGGTGGGGCGTCACGGCGCGCAGCCCACCGCCAGATCCCGTTGGGGCGCCCGATGAAGGTGGAGCTGTTGAGGGTGAAACCGAACCCACAGGCGCAGGTGACGATGAGCCACTTGACCCCCACGGCGCAATGGTGGCTGACGGACAGTTGTTGGTGAGGATGTTCTTGACGCGACCCCACTCACTTTGATCCATTGACAACTTCCACTTGGTCTTCACCGCAACCCAACTGGTCACATAGGCGCACAACGCTTGATTGCGCTTGGGTAACCAGTTAGAGGGGTCTTTGTCGCCCTTTGAACGATTTGCGCCAGCGGTCACCGCGATAAGTGCTCGAGGGTCGCTGAGGTCGTTGGCGAACCGTTGTCTTTGTGAGGGGCTCCATGCCCATGCACCCGAGTCCCACGCTTCTTTGAGGGGAACAAAGTGGTCGATATCGAGATCTGACGGATTGGTGTGCAGGAGCCCGTCATATTCAGAAAACCAGTCTCCTTCAATAACTTTGCAGCCATACGCATCGACTTGAGCCGGTGTGCGAGATTCTGCAATAAGAACTTCTTCACGGGTGTTGCAACTGTCGCCGTCGTCGTCGGTCCAGTGCCTAAAAAGGTCACGCTTGTAGCCCTGCGGACGTTCTCTCTCTACTTTGATTCGGGCCAAAACAGTAAGTGCTGCTTGAGAAACTGCGCCTTTAGGCGCCTTGGTAGTAGAGGTTGTTTTGCGCTTAACGGTCGTGGTGCTTCTCTTTACAACTGGTGCGTCGCCATTTTGTGCTTGAGACACAGAGACGCATCCGAGCGACACCACCATTGCAATTGCAGGAAAGACAACAATTGCCCGTTGAGTTTTTGAGCGAAATGCCACGCTGAATTTCTACTACATCGTGGCGGGAACGCCAGCAGGACCGTCGTCGTCACCGAAGTGTTTGTCGCCCCATTTTTCAAGATCGTTAAAGATGGGGATGAGCTCTAGTGCGGCATCTGTGAGGTGATACTCGAAACGCCGTGGACGCGAGCTGTATTCCACCTTGCGAACGAGTTTGTTGTCGACCAGCGTTGTGAGGCGATCGGTGAGGATGTTGCGCGCAATGTCGAGCGATGACTGAATTGCTTCGAACCGATGATTTCCCTCGTGGATAGAGACGATGACCAATGGTGTCCACCACTCACCAATGACCGAAAGTGCCTTGGCCAAGCCGTGTGGCAGATGGTCGAAATTCTTACGAGGTGTCATGGCGCGCAACACTAAGTGAAGGGTGCGCCATATTTAGGGAATTACGACCCTGTCATTTCCTCAAATGCTGGTTCCAGTTCAATGAAAATACATTCACCCGGACACACATCGGCCGCCTGCACCACTGCGGCAATGTCTCGCTCGACCACAATTGCCAATGAACCAGAGCCACCGGGGTCGTTGAGGGGTTCCCCGCGTTCGGCAACATAGGCGATGCCATCTTCAAGCTGCACAAAGACATCGGGGCAATGGTCGACGCACAGTCCGTCCCCCGTGCAGAGGTCTTGGTCAATCCATACGCGCACGCGCTCACGGTACCTGCCTTGTCGCCATAGCCTTCCCTCAATGACTTCTGCCACGCCACGAGCCCCTCGTCGTCCCCATGAATGGCAACGTCCCACCGGCCCAGCGACCGACCCATATGCCTGGCTGAGAGACAAAGACGACCCCGAGACTCTTGCGTATCTGGCCGCGGAAAATGCTTTCGCGACCGAATGGTTTCAGCCGCATACCGCCACCATCGATTCCATATTTGGCGAGATCAAACAGCGAGTGAAGGAAGACGATTCGTCTTATCCAGTGCTTCATCGCGGCTGGTGGTACGCATCCCGAACCGAAACGGGCAAGTCATACGCCATTCATTCCCGCGGCGTCAGCGCAGAGACCGCCCTCACCACCGTGTTGCTTGACGAGAACATTGAAGCCACTGGGCACGACTACTTCTCGATGAGCGCATTCGACGTGTCCCATAGTGGACACCTGCTTGCTTGGTCGAGCGACACCGACGGCAGCGAGATGTACACGCTGCGCATTCGAGACCTCTCCACTAATGCCAACCTGCCAGACGAAATTCCCAACACCACATGGGGCGGCACTGCGTGGTCTGCCAATGACGAATGGTTGTTCTACGTAGTTCCCGACGAAGCAATGCGCCCACACCAGGTATGGCGACACAAGGTAGGGACTGCCTCTTCTGACGATGTTCTAGTTCTTGAAGATGCAGACGAACGCTTTTTCGTTGGCGTCAGCGAATCGCGTTCTGGCAAATGGATCATGATCGAGTCGGGAAGCAAGACGTCAAGCGAATGCTGGGTGATTGATTCATTACGTCCAACGGATTCCCCGCGTTCTCTCGCAACACGTCGCGACAATGTTGAATACCAGGCAGATCATTGGAATGGAATCTTTGCAATCACCACCAATTTGGATGCAGATGATTTTCGTGTGATGACAATGCCCGAGAACGGCGGAGAGTGGACACCACTCATCCCGCATTCACCCTCAAAGCGCATTGTGCAGTTCGACTGTTTTGAAACATTTGCCGTAATGCAACGGTGGGAAGACGCGCAACAAGTCCTCTCTCTGGTCTCCACAAACGGAACGGTTTCTCCGTTAACAATCCTCAACGAACCGCACGAGGTAGAACTCGATGTCAACCCCGACTACTCCCCTAGCGGTATTCGTCTGACTTATCAGTCGCTCACTACACCCAACACAGTGGCGTGGTATTCACTCAATGACTCGTCTCTCACAACGTTGAAACACACCGAAGTACTGAACTGCGACCTCTCTCACTACGTCTCGCAACGACTATGGGCCACGGCCACCGACGGAACTCGCGTGCCCGTCGACATCGTTCATCATCGCGATACCCCACTTGACGGCACTGCTCCGGGTTTGGTGTACGCATATGGCGCTTACGAAATCTCTCTTGCTCCGTGGTTTTCCATTGCCCGGCTCTCTCTTCTTGATCGCGGTTGGGTGTGGGCGTTAGTTCATCCACGCGGCGGCGGTGAAATGGGTCGCAATTGGTATCTGGACGGCAAGTTCTTGAACAAGCGAAATACGTTCACCGACACCATTGATGCAGCGAGCCACCTTGCCGACATACAGGTGTGTGACGGTGCACAACTTGTTATTCGCGGAGGAAGTGCTGGCGGTTTATTGGTCGGCGCATGCATCACTATGAATCCCACTCGATTCGCAGGCGCAATTGCTGAAGTTCCATTTGTAGATGTGGTGACAACAATGAGTGATCCAACATTGCCGCTCACTGTGACGGAATGGGAAGAATGGGGTGACCCGCGTACCGAACCCTTCGCCTCATATATCCAGTCGTATTCGCCGTACGACAACACCACGAATGTGGTGTACCCGCAGTTGTATGTAACGGCCGGACTAAACGACCCGCGTGTGAGTTACCACGAACCCACCAAATGGGTTGCCAAGATGCGCCATGAATCGCCCGACACCACGGTTGTCTTTACATGCGAAATGGGTGCGGGGCATGGTGGGCCCTCGGGGCGTTATGAACAGTGGCGCGATGAAGCACGAACCCTGGCATTCGCCATGAGTTGCGTGCAATAACGAACACCCGTCAATACAGCGCAGCAGCGACAAACAACGCACCCATGAGGAGAACGTTGCGCAACACATCTCGCCACGATGGTGCTTTTGAAAACCGCGCACCAAAACATGCGCATGGAACGGTTGACCCAGATGCCACGAGCACAAGCAGATATGCAGTGAAGATAAGCAACAGCAAAGTGGCAGCACCAAAAACAACTGGTGTTGGTGCGAGAACAATGAGTAATGCGCCGAGAAGCAATTCAATGCCCGGCAGGACATAGGCGACAATTGGCCATAGTCCCTGGGAACGTGCATCGGCTTTCCACTGTTGAAAGCCGGTGGCTTTCGTGGCACCAGCAAAAAGAATGACAGCACCTACAACTGCGGCAAGAACGCGAGCGAACATTACGCAGTTGGATATGTGGCGCTCACCACTTTTCCGCGGAAAAACACCATTGCGTTACTCGCGTTATCTGCATGAGACATCTCTACTACTCGTCCCACCACGAAGTAATGGTCGCCCACCACCTCTTGGGACTCAATGGAGCAATCAATCACCCCAATGACGTTCGGCAACACAGGGCTTCCCGTTGATGATTTGGTCCAAGAAATACCCTCGAACTTGTCGTCGCCTTCCTTTGCAAACTTCCAGCACAACTCTTCTTGTTCTGCCGAAAGAATGTTGACGCAGAAATGACCCGATTCCTGAATTGCATTCCATGATCGCGACGAAGTGCCGGGCAGGAAACCAACGAGTGGCGGATCGAGCGAAACAGACACGAAAGAACCGATGGTGATTCCGAGAGGCTTGCCCGACGCGTCACATCCGGTCACCACAACAACCGATGTGGGTGCGTGCCCGAGTACGGAGCGAAAAAGTGCGGGGCTGATATCTGAGGTCACTTCACAACAGTAGACCAGAGCCGTCAGACGGAAATTGTTCCGCCCTCGCGAGCAAAGAACACATCCATGCCTTTGCCTGATCCACACGCCGCCATTGCGTCAAGGGCGGTATCGGTGCGATCTGGGTCGTGGTGATACAACGCCAAGCGCTTCGCGCCGGTTGCCGCCGCAATACCCATTGCGAATTCGGCAGTGCAGTGACCCCAATTTGCCTTCACTGCAAATTCTTGAGGTGTGTATTGGGAGTCGTGAATTAACAGGTCAACATCTTGAGCGAGTTCACGTACACCCTCTGGAAGATGGAACGAACCATCGAGTGGTTGTTGATGGTCGGAGATGTACGCAATGGTGGATCCGGCAAATTCAATGCGGTACCCAACAGTGGGACCAATGTGAGGAACAAGTCGCGAGATGATTTTGTAGTCATCCATTTCCCATTCCGTGTCTGCAACATCGTTAAAGGAAAAGTTGCCAGGAAAATCTTTCAGACCGATAGGAAAGGTTGGTGGCGAAATTGCTTCTTGCATTGCGCTTTCGAAAGAGCTTCCATTGGACTGTTGTGGACCAAAAATTTCCAAACGTGCACCAGGGTGAAGCATTGGCGTAAAGAACGGAAGGCCTTGAACATGATCCCAATGAAGGTGAGTGACCAATGCAATTGCCTTCAACGGAATTTCTGTTCCGGCGGTGTATTGCTTTCCGAAGTAACGAAGACCAGTTCCGAGATCTAACAAGATGGGACGACGACCAGGTGCGCGCACCGATACGCACGACGTATTGCCGCCATACTTTGCCGTGGACGGACCATGGCACGGCGTTGAACCACGTACGCCGTGGAATGTCACAGTCAGCATGGCCTAGCCCCCATGCGAGAAACGCTACGGAACTTCACCGCTTTACCCATGTCTCATACAGGTGACGCCTGTCGCACCACAGGCACTACGGTTCTCCCTATGGCACCACACATCACCACGGGAACCGTCAGTGCAAATGGCATCGACTTCACCTTTCTTGAATGCGGCACAGGTCCACTGGCTTTGTGCCTTCACGGATTTCCAGACTCAGCGCATAGTTGGCGCTATTTGCTGCCCGCCTTGGCAGACGCCGGTTTTCGCGCAGTAGCTCCGTTTACTCGTGGGTATGCGCCAACATCGCTTGCTACAGA